>Ga0256829_1000687_pt1 | contig 31650 bp, 39 predicted proteins | sample 131447metaG_FD_185979 | JGI IMG/M metagenome (GOLD analysis project Ga0256829, IMG submission 185979) | Hydrothermal vent microbial communities from Lau Basin, Pacific Ocean - 131-447 | ecosystem: Environmental > Aquatic > Marine > Hydrothermal vents | place: Pacific Ocean: Lau Basin | collected... | reverse complement strand
GAGGATGAGCGAGTCACAAGATACAGTCGCCGTCGAATTTTTAGCTCCCTTCAAGATCCTCACCAGGCCGCGGTAGATGTTTATCCCGCCGTTGGCACTTATGCTCTTGGAGACTATCTTCGAGCTGGTGTTGGGAGCAAGGTGCCAGGTCTTTGCCCCGGTGTCCTTTAGATACGGCCCGTTGCTCAGCGAGACGACGTACTGGGCTGTCCTCGCTCCCTCGCCCTTCAGGACGCTCGACGGGTAGGTGTAGGTTATGTGGCTCCCTATGCTCCCCTCGATCCACTCGACGTAGGCGTTCTCCTCTATTATCGCCCTCTTGTTGTTGAAGTTTATCACGTTCCTGCTCCAGTTCTGTATGGTGGTGAACTTCACCGTGGCGTTCCTGTGGGCGTAAATCTCGACCATGCCGTCGTGGAAGGAGAAGCCCTTGTACATCGGTGCGCTGCAGCCCTCTATGAAGTGGACGTAGCTCCCCTCGTCCGCTATTAGGAGGGTGTGCTCAAACTGGCCCTCCAACGCGGAGCCTATGACGAAGAAGGCCTCTATCGGGAAGGGCACCCTGACTCCCTTCGGGATGTAGACGAACGCCCCACCGCTCCAGAGGGCGTGGTGTAAAGCTGAAAACTTGTGCTCTCCAGCCGGGAAGACCCTTCCGAAGTAGCGCTTAACGATGTCCGGGTACTTCTGAACCGCTTCCTCCATCGGCACCATTATTATGCTCTTCTTCTCGAACTCCTCCTTGAGCTGAGAGTAGACACTCTCGCTGTCGAAGACCGCCGTAAGGCCCGAGAGGAACCTCTTCTCTATCTCCGGGATGTTGAGCCTCTCAAAGGTCTTCCTGATGTTCTCCGGCAGGTCGTCCCAGTCCTTAACCTCGTTGCCCACCTCGGGCTTTGAGTAGAGGGAGAAACTCTCCAGGTCAAGCTCCTCGATTCCGACCACCCACCTGGGCATCGGGAGCTTCTTGAATAGCTCCAGCGCCTTGAGCCTGTGCCTCAGCATCCACTCGGGCTCGTTCTTTATGCGGGATATTTCCCTGATGACATCCTCGGTGATCTCACCGCGCAGCTCGATTTCCTTGGGGTAGGGGACGGCGGTTCCCAGGATTTCCTCAAGCGAGCCAGCTTTGAGAATCTCCTCAAGCCTTGACTGTTGCACCATTCTCACCCACCGCCGCGAAGCCCTTCTCCTCGATGAGCTTTACAAGCTCCATCCCGCCGGAAACCACCAGTTTGCCCTCCTTGAGCACGTGAACCCTCTGGGGGTTGAGGTACTCCAGTATTCTGCCGTAGTGCGTGATGAGGAGTATCCCGGTGCCCTCTCTATGGAGCCTCGCTATTACCCCGGCTATGACCTTGAGCGAGTCAACATCGACGCCACTGTCCGGCTCGTCGAGAATGAGCAGCTTGGGCTTCACAAGGTACGCCTGGAGCATCTCAAGCTTCTTCCTCTCGCCGCCGGAGAAGCCGACGTTCAGTCCCCTTGAGAGCATCGAGTCCTCAAAGCCGAGCTCCTCGACTGCCTTGAATACCATGTCGTAGGCTTCAACCTCGTCTACGCCCCTGAAGTTCTTCAGAGCCCTCTGGAGGAAGTTTATGACCTTGACCCCCTCGACCTCGACGGGGTGCTGGAAGCTCAGGAAGATTCCCTTCCTGGCCCTCTCCTCGGGCTTTGCCCTGGTTACCTCCTCCCCGTCGAAGATTATCCTGCCCTCCGTGACGATGTACCTCGGATGTCCAGCTATCGTTAAAGCCAGTGTGGACTTTCCTGAACCGTTTGGCCCCATGACGACGTGGAGCTCGCCCGATGCGAGTTCAAAGTCCACTCCCCTGAGGATTTCCTTTTCGGCAACATTAACATGGAGGTTTTCCACTTTCAGCATGAGCATCACCGCTTTTTCTTTACCCGTGTTTGGGTAGAAAAGCACACTTTTAAAACCTTTCTTCACAGATGTGGGTAAAACGGAGCAATGTTCAATCCTTCAGCCCGGCCCCATCGAGAACCTCCAGAACCCTCTGGAACCGCTCAAGCTTCCCGCTCGTAACGACCCTTTCCGGGCGGAACGGGCAGTCGCAGTAGGGGTACTCAAGGAACGCCTGATACGTCCCTATCTTTCTCGCTATCGCCACTATCTCCTCCTTGTCCATGCCGAGGAGGGGCCTGTGAACCGGGAAGCGCACGCTCATCGTCTCGAAATACAGGTTCGAGAGGGTTTGTGAGGCCACCTGTCCGAGGCTGTCTCCGGTTACTATCCCCAGCGCACCCTTCTCCCTCGCTATCTCCGCAGCTCTCCTCAGCATCGCCACCTTGCAGACCACGCACGTCCACTCGCGGAGATGGGCCTTTACCAGGGCCGAGACGTATGGCTTCAGGATCTCAAAGTGGTTCTCCACTATCAGCTCTATCGGCTCAGGGGAGTAGTCCTCAAGTATGTCAACGACCTTCTCGACGACGCTCCTCGCGTTCAGCCCCTGGTCAAAGTGCACCGCGATGACTTCAGCCCCCCTCTTGAGCATGAGGAAGGCGGCAACCGGAGAATCTATGCCCCCGCTCAGCAGGACGACGACTTTGCCCTGCGTCCCAACTGGCAGGCCGCCAACTCCCCTGAGCTTCTCAAGGAAGACGTAGGCCTTCCCGGCTATTATCTCTATCCCGACAACGAGCTCCGGGTTTTTGAGGTCGACCTTCCAGCCGAAGTTCTCAACGATGAAAGCACCTATTTCGCGGTTTACCTCCATGGAGGTCTTGAGGAAGGTCTTGTCGAGCCTCTGGGTCTCAACCTTGAAGCTCTCCGGGTTGAGGCCTTTGAGAACCTCCTTCAGGTAGGCGGGAATCTCCTCGTAGTCCATCTCCCTAGCGGGAGAGACGGAAACCACGCCGGGCACTTTGGCGATTATTCCAGCCGCATCGTCCGGGGCATCGACCAGTATCCGCCCCCTGATTATCTTCGCCCGTCCCTCTATGCCCTTCCTCCTCAGCGCGGCGAGTATGTTGTCCCTGAGCTTCCTCTCGAACTCCCTCCTTTTGCCGCCCTTGATGCCGACCTCGCCGTAGCGCACGATTATCACTTCAACCACCCAGGTAGCGGGCGAAGAAGTTCTTGGCCTCCTTCTCGTCCTCGGCACCGCGGATTACCATTCTGCCCGTCCTGAACACCAGTATCTCGGCGTAGTCGTCCTCGAACTGGATGAACTGGCTCGTCTTCAGGTACTCGATGCCGAGCTTCTCAAACCTCTCCGCAAACTCGTCGAGGTTTATGCTCATGGGTACGGGCGGCGTCACCTGTATCGAGCCGTCGCACATGCGCTCGACCTTTATCCGCTTTTCGAGAAACGTGAGTTCCCTCCTCACACAGGCGGGACAGTCCTCCCTCCTCGGTATCCTGACCTTCTCGAAGTCCATGCTCTTGAGGTCAAAGAAGAACAGTTCGCTCTCGACCTCCTCGCCGAGCAGAATCTTCGCCGCCAGTGCCACCGCCAGCGATGCGGCGAAGCTCGGGAGGTAGCTCATTATCCCGGCTATGGCACAGGTCGGCAAAGGCCTTTCAGGGAGTTTGGGCATCAGACAGCGGAAGCAGGCGGTTTTTCCGGGGATTATCGGCATTATGTTGCCGTAGGTTGCCAGGACACCCACGTAAATCCAGGGCTTGTTGTTCTTGACCGCGTAGTCGTTTATGACCTGCCTCGTGTAGATGTTGTCCGTCCCGTCGATTATTAGGTCAGCTTCGTCTAGGAGACCCACCGTCCCGGGGTTGAGGTCTTCGAAGTGCCCCACGACCCCGAACCGCTCCTTCAGAACCTCAACCTTCGGCTTTCCAACGTCCTCCTTGGTGTATATCGTCCTGGGGAGGTCGCTCTCGTCAACGAAGTCCCTGTCGATAACGATTATCCTCCCGACACCGAGCTTGTGGAGGAAGTAGACCTCCCAGCTGCCCAGCGCGCCGGCTCCGACAACGGCAACGGTGCTCTCGCTCAGCTTTCTCTGTCCCTCGATTCCTATGATCGGGAAGTGCCTTGAAAAGTCCATTTCCACCTGCATGCTCTCACCGGAAACCCTTTCGTTGGAACTCAAAAAAGGCTTTTGAAAACCAAAGGTTCTGGACAGTTCTGGGGAGCGGCGGAAGGATATTAAACCCTCGGGAGAACTTTCCACGGTGGTGGCATGGAGTTCTTTGAAGTTCTGAGAAAGAGACGGAGTGTGAGGCGCTTTCAGGACAGGCCCGTGCCGCGTGAACTCGTGGAAAAGCTGCTTGAGGCTGCCTTTCTCTCGCCGAGTTCCTTCAACAAGAGGCCCTGGCACTTCATCGTTGTGGACGATGGAGAGAAGCTCAAGGCCCTCTCGGAGGCCAAGCTGGGGGCTTCGGGTCTGGCCACCGCGCCGCTGGTGATCGTTGTGACCGCGGACGAAGGCCGGAGCGACGTCTGGGTAGAGGACGCCAGCATAGCGGCGGAGCACATACAGCTGGCTGCCTTTGACATCGGACTCTCGGCATTCTGGGTTCAGATAAGGAACAGAATGCACGATGAAAGCAAAACCGCTGAGGATTACGTGAAGGAGCTTTTGGGAATTCCCGAAAACTACCGCGTGCTCTGCATAATCGGGGTTGGCTACCCAGCGGAGAAAAAGCCGCCCCGGGAAAACGTCACCGAGTGGGGGAAGGTGAGCCTCAACGGGTTTGGAAGGGAGTTCAGGAGGGGGGAGGATGAAGCTTAAGCTCCTGACGATTTTTCTCCTCCTTCTGCTTCTCTCCCCTCTGGTGCTCGCGGATGAAGAGGAGAACGAGTATGAAGCGGGTTATGGAGGCCTTGCAGAGGCAGGGGTTGCGCTCATAGCCGTCGGTGTTACCTACTACGCCCTAACAAAGAGGAAGATGATGATAGTCCACAGAAAATCGGGTGAATGGGGCTTTGAGATAAAACCGGAGCAGCCCTATCTGACGGTTCTCGGGCCCATCACCCCCATGGAGATACACCACGCGCTTACAGTGGCCGGTTCGCTCCTTGCATTCGTCCACTTCGTCTCGTGCGGGGTATACAGCGGTGCCGCGGGCCTCAGCGGTCTCGGAATGGGCATCACCCTCGTGGTACTCAACGTGAGCGGCTTCATTGGGAGATACATCTATAGAAGGATTGCCAAGGCAGTTCGGAGGCACGAGAAGAAGACCGCTCTGCTCTTTGTTCGGGCCCTCAGCTACTGGAAGGCCATACACATCGCAACAACGCTGCTCTTCGTGCTCTTCCTTGTGATACACATCGCGGCGGTTGATTAGCGGCCGGGGATTCGTCTATTGACGACAATTAACACGTCATTAACCGAAAAACTTTTAAGGGCGGCATTTAATTGTAATCGGTGAGCCGCATGAAAGTTCTCGTGATAATCTCAAGCGGTGATGAGAGGGCACTGCCGGGCTTTATGTGGTCTGTCAACGCGCTAAAATACGGCTGGGTCGAAGACGTTGAGGTCATTCTCTTCGGCCCGGTAGAGGAAGCCATAGCAAGAGGGGACGAGCGCTTCGTCTCGTGGATCGAAAAGCTCAGAGAGCTTGGAAAGCTGCCGGTTGCCTGCAAAAGAATAGCTGAGGAGGAGAGCTTTGAAGTCTCGCTCCAGAGGTATGCAAGGGTCGAGTATGTCGGGAGGATAATAGCCGACAGGCTCAAAGAGGGCTACGTTCCGATGACATTCTGATGAAAAAAGCTTCAAAAAAGGCTTTTAACCGCCCTTTCAATCTTTTTTCAGGTGAACCCTGTGAAAAAGGCACTCCTGATTCTCTTCATTCTTGCGTTCTTCTCCGGTGTGGCCACCGCCGCAGAGGTGAGCTACGGAAATCTGTCATTTCACGATGTTTCAAGCGAGAACGGGCTCAATGCTCTGATTAAGTCCCACGAGGGAGCTTACTTCTTCATTTTCTATCACTCCGAGAGCTGTCCCGCCTGTCAGTACATGAAAGAAAGCGTCTTTCCCACCCAAACGGCAGAAAAAGCTCTCAACGGTCTCGTTCTGGTGGCGGTTGATGTCTACAGAGGCAGGGGGATAACAACGCTCCGCTATAGGGTTGATGGCCCAGTCATAGTCATCCAGCCGGGTAACAGCGGTTATTATACGCCGAAAAAGGCCGGTGAGGAGATAAGCGTCGGCGTTCCCGGCACGCCAACAATGGTCATCTTCAAGGCCGAGAAGGGAACTATGGTGCTGAAGGGAGTTGCGGTTGGTGCCCTCAACCCGGATGGGCTGGCGTTCTTCGTTGAAAAGGCGGTTGGGAACAGCAGAATAAGCAGCACAAAGACAGCCAGACCTGAGAGGGCACAGAGGACAGGTGGCCTCAGCCTCGCAGTTCTCCTCCCGATATTCTCAGCCGGTATCGTTAGCGTCTTCTCGCCCTGCGTCCTTCCGGTTATAGTTGGTGCCCTTTCCCTAACATTTGCAAGGAGAAAGGTTGAGGTAGTAATAGCCGGAATGGTGGCTTCCTTCGCCCTTCTCGGTGCCCTCGTCGGGAGCCTTGGGAACTACGCCTCGGGAATACAGGGAGCCCTCTACCTGATTGGAGGGGCTGGCTTCATAGCCATAGGCGCGAGTTTCGTGAGCGAGCGCGTCAGTGCGAGACTTGAAAGGCTCCTCAGCTTTTCCCCCGCCGAGAGGGTTTCCTCCAAAAGAGGCCTCGCCTACGACTTCGCCCTCGGCTCCGCATTGGGAGCGACGTGGCTGGGCTGTATAGCCCCGTACGTGGGATTCGCCGTTATAACCGCCGCCCTGACCGGGGAGACCCTCAAGGGAGTAATCGTTATGGGCACCTACAGCCTCGGGATGGGCCTCACCGTCTACCTCATCACGATGTCGAAGGACCTGGCGGGTGGATAAACAGGAAACTGCTCTCTCGCGGGGTCTCGCTTGGCGGGAAAAGCTCCAGGTGGGAGCTCATCCTGGGGGCTGTCATGATAGTGCTCGGCCTGCTGATGCTCACCGAGGTGACCCCACTCAAACTCTGGAGCAGGCTCTTCGAATCACTCTCACAGCTTTGAGGAGGTGTTTAGATGTTCGGGTACAGGAGAAAGCTTGATATGGGCCTCAAGGAGGCCGAGGAGAAGTTTAAGGCAAAGCTTGAGGAGAGAGCCTACAGGGTCGTGATGGAATTCACGCCGAGCGACGTCGTTAAGGCCAAGCTCGGCGTTGAGATGGAGCCCTACAGGCTGCTCTACGTCTGCAACCCGAAGAAGTTCTACGACATGACCAAGGTCGAGTACGAGATCGGCTCCTTCGCCCCGTGCCCGATGCTCCTTTACGAGAAGGACGGCGAAGTATACATCGCGATAAACACGGCCGAGGACATTGTTGACGTTATCAGGGACGCGCTCGAGGATGTCAAAGCGGCCATTGAGGAGCCTTGATGGTCCTTTCCTTTTATTCTTGCCCCCCTCATAAAAAGGCAAACAAAAGAGAAAGGCTCAGGTAACCCTTTCCAGCCCGTCCTTCCTTATTATGTAGGTATCCTCGTGCTTTATCGCCCCCTCAGGAATCATCAATGGGGGGTGGATGATGCTTAACACCATATTCTCCTGAACCTTTTCAGCCCTCGTCTGCACTATTATCGTCGGCATAGGCGGTTCCTCAACGAGTAACCCAACTCCATGGGTATACCCGGTGAGGTAGGCGTCACCAAAGCCTTTCTCCTTGAAGAAGTCGGCGAGCTTCTTCTCGACTGTGCTCAGAGTTGCCCCGACCTTCGTCTCCTCCAGGGCGAGCTTCAGGGCTTCCTCCTTAACCTCTAGTGCCTTTTTAACCCTCTCCCCCGGGTCTCCGACCACGAAGGTCCTGGCTGTATTGGAGTAGTAGTGGTTCCAGTCCGTCCCTATGACTACCGTTACAACGCCGTTCTCCTTAACCTTAAGATCCCTAAACGGCTCTGCATGAGCCCTGGGTGTGGTTGAGACGTAGACCTTTGGATCCTCGCTCCCGTTGAGCATTAACTCCCTGACGACTTCAGCCGCTATCTCCAGTTCGCTCTTCCCCGGCGCTATTGTTTCTTCCGCGACCTTCATGCCCCTTTGAGCTATCTTTCCAGCCTTCCTGATGTTCTCAAGCTCCCAGCCGTCCTTTATCATCCTCAGACTCATGGTGAGGTTTAGGACGTCAACAACCTCCACAACGGGGTTTAACTTCTTGAAGAGATTGAGGAAGAAGGTATAGGCATCTCTCTCGACGCTGAACTCGTGGCCAACCCTCGTAAAGCCGTTCGTGGCTACCCACGTCACGATTCCGGCCATTAAATCTTCGGCGCGTTGGTATTCCTCTACGTTCTCTACCCAGCTTTTCTCCCTGAAAAGCTCTGCCTCGCCCTTGACGACGTAGACAGTCGGCTCGCCCTCTGCTGGGATGAGAAGGCTTGGGCGGAGCCATTTCGTCCCCGTAAAGTAGATGAAAGTGGAGAGGGTTCTTATAACTGCCCCGTCTATGTCGTTCTCCCTGAGGAGTTCCTGGAAGCGTTCAACCCTTTTCCTGAATATCTCCTCTTTTCCCCTCATTCCAATTCCTCCCAGTCTATCAGTCTCTTTTCACCCTCTATCTTTTTATACGGTGCGATGTCCATCGTCATCTCAAGTGTCCCGATGTATTCGCCCCTCTCATTGAAGAGAGGAACATATTTGATGTAGACGTACTTCTTCCCGAGATGGAGCCAGAAAGTGGCTTCCTTCTTCCTGCCCTCCTTAAAGGCCTGGAGTATCTTGTTCACAATGTAAACACTCTTCGGTGGGTGGCAGAGCTGGACCGGTCTTCCAAGGACTGAGAGCGTTCTGTCGAATATCCTCTCTCCCGGCGAGAAGAACCTCACGCGGTCGTCCTTGTCTATAAAGGTAACGTCCATCGGCAGGGCCTCGAAGATGATCTTAAGCTCCTCGACATTAACGTAGCCTGTCCCGAGGTCTATGTCGCCATCGCGCTTGAGTTCCGTTTTATCAAACTCAAGAGGCTGACCTTTGAGGGCTTCCTGAACTTCCTTCGGGAGGCTCAGTAGCTGTTCTACGCTCAGCTCCGGGTTGATCTCCCATGGGTGGAGCGGTTTAACATCCTCACCGGGATCCCAAGCTGGCGGATCCACCTTATAGTAACCCATCTCGTCCTCCTGCATTCTAATGGCCTTCCACTCGCCGTCGCTTAGCAGGGCCTTGAGTGTTGGGTAGTATATGTTGTTCTCCCTAAAAACCATATCGTTGAGGGCGAAGGATGCCTCGCCGGCTTTGTCCTTGAAGAGCTTAACGAACTCCTCCCAAGGCATTTCGTTCCTCTTCCTCAGGAGTTCGGCAAGGTACTTTATCATAAATCTTACCTCGTCGTGCTTCGTCCAGAGAACGGTGGCCACCGCTGTAATACCCCTCCGTTCAATATATGGAAATGTCAGCATCTCCTCTCGGTTGTAGTGGGTGAAGCCGACTTTTCTGAGGTTGTTGACTATCTCCTCCAGGACACCCAGGATTTCTTCCCTCATGCGCTCGTCATTGGTAGTTGTCAGTGTTCTCGCGTATAGGCTGAGCATTTCGGAGTCCTTCATTATCTCCTTGTTCTCGAGATAGAGGGTCTTGAGTGGGTGGCCGTCCGGCAAATCCCTCTCCTCAAGTTCATCGGTTCCTTTAACTGCCTCCCGGAAAAGCTCAACGTGAATGTCGCACATCTTGGCTATGTCCTTTGCTGAAATCCCCTCTTGGACGAGCTCTTGTTCTATAATAGGTATTTCTAGAGGTGAGATGTTGCTTAGTAACCTTTTGAACTCCTCTTTGAGCTTTTCAACGCTCTCCCCCTCGTGAATCCTCAGTAGGATTTTTTTCAGTTGCTCCTTTTTATACTCCCTGTTGTTGAGTAATTCAGTCATCCTCACCCCTCCTTAACCTTTTTATAAGGAGATCCGTCAGCCTGAGGAACTCGTTATAATCTCCAGCGCTGGGTCTTGCGTGGATGTCCAGGGTACCTATGAGTTCGAAGTTTAATCCTTTTAACATTTCTAAAAGGGCATCATTACTCTTTCCATACCATCCATGGGAGCCGATCAACAATGCGTATTTAGCTGGTGGTCTAAGTGCTTTTACAAGATACGCCGCATAAACAGCTAGTGGATGGGCCCCTGCAAGGACGGTGGGTGCGGCAAGTACTATTGCCCTGGAATCCACAAGGTCTTTGGCGATATCGCCAATATCAGAACTCACAAGATCATAAACCTCAACCTCTATTCCCTCGGCGATTAAACGATCTGCAAGCTTCCTTGCAATCTCCTCATTGGTCCCATACATACTCACATACACTATGAGCACCTTCTCCTGCGTTTCGCCACGACTCCATTTCTTGTGGGCATCTATTATCCTCTGTGGGTTCCGATATATTGGACCGTGGCTTGGAGCGATCATATCTACATCAAGCCCCTCAATCTTTTGAAGTGCCTTTCTCACCATGGATGAGAACGGCATCATTATCTCACCGAAGTACCGCTGGGCATGGACCATAATATCGGGTACTTCATCATCATAGAGTCCATCCGCGATGTGAGCCCCAAAGAAGTCGCAAGTGAATAGTATCTTGTCTTCTAAGAGATAGGTGAACATCGTCTCAGGCCAATGCAACCAAGGAGCTTCTATAAACCTTAGTGTCTTTCCACCGAGGGAAACTTCGTCGCCTTCTCTAACAATGATTAACCTTTCATCAGGGAGGTCATAGTATGCCTTTGCAATTTCAGCCCCTTTCTTCGTTGTAACCACCGACACCTTCGTGTTTTGCTTCAAGATATAAGGGATAGCACCTGAATGATCAGGTTCTGCATGATTCATGATTATGTAATCTATATCCCCTAAATCAAGGACCTCATTTACTTTTTCTCCCAAGTTACCCTCAAAATCCTTATATACAGTGTCTATGAGGGCAGTTTTCTCATCTCCAACTATTAGATAGGAGTTATAGGATGTCCCTCTAGGTAGGGAGATAAGGGCATCAAAAACCCTCCTGTTCCAATCTTTAGCGCCCACCCAATAAACCTTTGGGGATATCTCGACGGCTTTCATGTTATCATCTCCATGACGAGTGTCATATACACATCTTATAAGTATTGCTGGTCATATTTGCCCAATAAAGTTTATATGCCGTACGTCATACCATAGATCGGTGGTGCAAAATGATGCTCGATGTTAGGGGACTAAAGGCCCCACAACCCGCTGTTATGATAGTCGAGTCCCTCGGAAAGCTGAAAACCGGAGATACACTTGAGGTGCTCGGTGATAAGCCCTTCGTTGATATGATACCGAAGCTTGAAGAAGCTGGTTACTCCATTGATATCAAGGAGATTGGCAATTTCTTCGTGCTCAGGGTTACAAAAACTGAAAACTCGAAGGAGCTTAATGTGGAGGTCAAGGAGTGTGATGATGAACTTGATGAGATAACTGAGGAAACAAACGTGGCCCAGCTATTGAAGGTCTATCCTGAATCCCTCAAGATCCTCGTAAAGTACGGTTTTTCGCCGCTTGAGAACCCCGAAATGAGAAAAACTTTAGCTAAGACAATAACCCTGGAAGGGGCCAAGAGACTCCTCGGGATGAGCGATGACAAATTCAAAGAGATGATGGCGGAGCTTAAGGCCCTTGAAAAACCTTAAATATTCCACCCGTCATAATTGGAACCATGAAGACCAACGCCTTTGAGGTGGCCTCGCGCTACGTCTACCCTTCACTCAGACGAAGGCTCGTTGAGCATCTCCGGGGGAGGGGTTTAAAACAGACTGAGATAGCGAAGCTACTCCACATAACTCAGTCCGCGGTTTCCCGTTATCTTAAGGAAGAACGCGGGAAGACGATAGATGTTTCTGCTTTTCCTGACATTGACAGAAAACTGGAAACGCTTGCCGAGAGGATAATCGCAGAGAGGCCCAGTGAGTACGAGATACACACCGAGCTCGTGAAACTCTCCCTTGAATTCCTTGGCAAAGGTTACGGATGCTCTTTTCATGCGGAGATTGATCCTGAAATAGATCCAAAAAAGTGTGGAGTCTGCCTTGAACTTTTTGGAGAATCTCAATCGAACAACCGCTTGTAGGCGATGTAACCGTATCTTCTAAGTCCATCTCTCGGAATGAACCTCAGCGACGCGGAGTTTATGCAGTAGCGCTTTCCGGTTGGTGTTGGCTCGTTAAAGACGTGGCCTAAGTGGGAATCTGCGAATCTGCTCCTCACTTCCCTTCCGCATAGAAAGCCCTTGCACTCATCAGCCTCGATAACTGCCCATTCTTCAAGCGGTTTGGTAAAGCTCGGCCAGCCCCTCCCCGAATCGTACTTATCGAGCGAGCTGAAGAGCGGCTCCCCCGAAACGATATCCACATAAATACCGTCCTCATAATTATCCCAGTACCCGTTCCTGAAAGGTGATTCAGTGTCGCCAAGCTGGGTCACTCGATACTGGAGTGGCGTTAAGAGGCTTTTAAGTTCCGAATCATCCGGCTTAACATAACCCAGCCAGTAGCGCTCCCTCTCCGGGAAGATTCTGAAGTAACGGTTCTTCTCCCAGGCCTCTTTGATGAAGTCAAGCCTTCCAGAATAGCGCTTGTAGTGTTTGTAGTTTGTCTCAAAGCGGAGGTAATAACTCTGGTGGTAGTCCTCGGCGGGATAGAACTCACTTGCAGGTAGAATCTCCGTGACTATCTGCCCTTTAAAGATTCCCGAGAGTTCAAGCCTCCGCCTGGACTCTTCCGCCAACTTCTTCTGTTCCTCATTGAAGTAGAATATTGCCGTCCTGTACTGCTCTCCCCTATCGGCGAACTGCCCTCCAGAGTCGGTGGGATCGATGTTCTTCCAGAAGACCTCCAAAAGACGTTCATAGGAAATCTTCTCTGGGTCGTAGATCACCTTAACTGCCTCGCGGTGACCGGTCTCACCCGTGGAGACCAGCTCGTAAGTTGGGTTCTCAAGTTGGCCACCGGTGTAGCCCGAGACCGCTTCAATGACCCCGGGCAGTCTCTCAAAGGCCTCCTCCATGCACCAGAAGCAGCCACCGGCGAATATGACAACCTCCTTCATTTACAACACCGTATAAAACCCAAAGCGGGAAGTGATTAATCTTTAGGTTCGGAGTGATAATCCCTGGAAGGTGATGGGGCCAATGGAGACACCCCAAGGTTTAGAAAACCATATATACCGGGTAGGCTCAATTCATGTCGCAGTACACTCTTTGGTGGTTGGAGATGGCCGTTAAGAGGAAAATGACCCGGAAGTTTCTTGAAGATGCTTTTGCGGGCGAAAGCATGGCCCACATGAGGTACCTGATCTTTGCCGAGCAGGCGGAGAGGGAAGGCTTTCCGAAAATAGCGAAGCTCTTCAGAGCCATTGCGTATGCCGAGTTCGTCCATGCGAAGAACCACTTCATAGCCCTTGGGAACCCTGGCAAGACTCATGAGAACCTCCAAGCGGGAATTGACGGTGAGACCTACGAGGTCGAGGAGATGTATCCGGTCTTCAAGAACGTCGCCGAGTTCCAGGGGGAGAAGGAAGCCGTCAGGACGACATATTATGCCCTTGAGGCCGAGAAGATACACGCCGAGCTCTACGCGGAGGCCAAGGAGAAGGCTGAGGAGGGCGAAGACATTGAGATAAAGAAGGTCTACATCTGTCCGGTCTGCGGTTACACTGCGGTGGATGAGGTCCCCGACCGCTGCCCGATATGCGGAACGCCAGGGGAGGAGTTTATAGTCTTTGAATGATTCTTTTGTTTTTCCACTTCACAGGTTTGAACCACAAACCTTATAAGGACGACTTAATAACACCAAGTAGGTGAAAGAAAATGGCAAAGTGGAAGTGCATAGTCTGTGGGTATGTCTATGATGAAGACGAGGGTGACCCCAACAGCGGGATGGAACCCGGCACCAAGTTTGAAGACCTGCCCGAGGACTGGGTCTGCCCGCTCTGTGGCGCTCCTAAGGACATGTTTGAAAGGATAGAGTGAGGTGGTTGAGATGCTTAGCGGAACCATAAAGAGTGGAGACTGGAAAGGGGAGAAGCACGTCCCCGTTATAGAGTACGAGAAGGATGGCGACCTTGTCAAGGTCGAGGTCAGCGTCGGCAAGGAGATACCCCACCCGAACACTCCGGAGCACCACATCGCCTGGATACAGCTCTGGTTCCACCCAGAGGACGGAGCCTTCCCAATACTCGTCGGCAAGGTCGAGTTCAGCAACCACAGCGACCCGCTGACCGAGCCTAGGGCTGTCTTCTTCTTCAGGACCGAGGAGAAGGGCAAGCTCTACGCCCTCAGCTACTGCAACATCCACGGCCTCTGGGAGAACGAGGTTCAGCTCGAGTGATTTTTATTCTCTCTTTTCCTTTACCCCATAGGTAGGTTTATTAACCGCCGGAGGGACTCTCTCTATCTTCGCTGGTGATGGTTAAAATGGAAGCGTATTTTCAGATCATGACCTTTGGGGGTGTTCTATCCCTTTTGGGCATATTCCTGACTTGGAATTTGGCGAGAATCGTTGAACACCGCCATCTTCGGAAGAAAGGTCTTTCATGGCTGGTTCTTGTCGGAGGACTTGTGACTGCCGCAGGGTTTTTACCTGGAGCCTCCTCTGGCGGGGATGCCATTGAATGGGCCATACTCCTCGGCCCGGTTCTCATAGGCTACGCCCTCTCGGAAAGCGGTCTCGTCAGGGCGAACATAGAGATGCTCCTCCAGACGGCGGTTGTGGGCATGGCCCTGGTTCTCGGTGGGGGAAGCCGAACCCTCGTGGTTGAGTCGTTCTCTGTCGTCTCGACTCTGCTCCTCATAAATGCGCTTGCCTTCTACATGTACATACCCTCCTGGGTCTCACGGGTTCCCAGGACCGCGGCATGGATTTTCATGACCTTCTTTCTCCTGAACGCGATTTACGGCGGCGACTTCTACGTGTCACTGCTCTATCTACTCTCACAGCTCCTCTGGATCTCAGCCCTTATCCGCCTCCATCTGGCGGATGGTGTGCTTCACACTTCTGCCCAGGAAGGCTTATAACCGTGCACTCTTAAAAAAGAACGGTGAGAAAAATGAAGGTTTACATACCAGACCGTGAGTGGCCGGAGCACTACAAGCCGGTTCTTGAAGAGCTTGCCAGGGTAACCGACCCCGTCACCGGGGGGGACGTCTTGGACTCGGGCATCATAGCCGGACTGGAGGTTGCGGAAGACACGCTCAAGGTCTGGCTCAACTTCGAAAGCCATGCAGAGTACAATATAACTGGCGAGAGCGCGATAGCCTACTCCAAGATAATCGGCGACATAATGGAGCGCTTCGCCCTCATAAGGTTCCAGAACGTCTACGTCTACGACCTTAAGAACAACATTGTCGGCATCTTTGAGAACAAGAAGGGCTACAAATGGGAGGACATAAGCGCGGAGAGGGCCTGAGATGGGACTTCTCGGCATCTTCAAAAAACCCGCCAAAAGGCCGAAGAGGGGTCCCAGGGAAGATCTCCCCCCGGAGGTAAAGCGGGTCGTTGAGGTTCTCCGCTCCGTTAAGGATCCCGAAACGGGGCTTGACATAGTGGACGAGGGTCTGCTCTATGGGCTCACCGTCGAAGGTGGCAAGGCTCAGGTCTTCCTCCTTCTCGCCCGCTCAACACCCAAATGCCACTTCTGCCAGATGCTGGCGATAAACGTCCAAAGGGGAATTCTAAGGGATATCGTTGAGGTTCTGCGGAAGGAAGGGTTTAAGAGGATTGAAGCGTATAACGAAATCGGGCTTCTGCTCGAAGAATGGGGTGATGAAGATGGTTCCACCGGAGCTTGAGGAGGGACTCCCCCTCGAGAGGGTTAAGGAGTTCTCACTTGAGGAGCTTTTGGGGATGGCTGTAAAGGCCGAAATTGGGGCAAGGAACTTCTATGAAAGCCTTGCTGAGAGGATAGAGATAAAGGAACTTAAGAACAAGATAACGTGGCTCGCAGGAGAGGAGAAGAAGCACGAAGAACTTCTGAGGAGGATTTACGCCAACACCTTCCCTGGGAAGGAGATCGTCTTCCCCAAGGAGCACATAGGGCCGGAGCTTCAGCCGGTAGTAAGGCAGCTTCATGGTGTTGAGGACATAATAGAGCTGATCAGGTGGGCCATGAAGGCCGAGGAGATGGCGGCTAAGTTCTACGCCGAGCTTGAGAAGATGGTTGACACCGAGGAGAAAAAGCGCCTAATGCGCTACCTCAGCGACATGGAGTGGGGTCACTACTACAACCTCAAGGCCGAGTATGAACTCCTCCTCGACTGGGCAATGTACAGCCAGATGATGAACGTCGGGCCGTGAGGCCTTATCTTCTTCCGTTTTTGAAAAGTTAAAGCAGAGAGAAGAGGTCACTCCGTGTACTCTGCTATCAGTTTCGCTAGGAGCCTGTGGTGTTCCCTCTCGTTCTCCACTATTGCCTCTGCCAATCCTCTAAAGAGTGGGTGGGTCATCTTCTCCGCCATCTTCTGATAGGTCTCTATCATATCCTTCTCTATATCGAGATGCATCTCTGCGAAGCGCTTCACCAGGGCCTTCTGCTCGGGGGAAAGCTCAACGTCTCTAACCTCCGAGAGTGGCCCCTCGCCGGCGAGCTTCTCAAGCTCCTTCTGCGCATCGAGGATTGCTTCCATAAGATGCTTGTGGATGACGGTGTCAACGGCTATCCTTCCGACTATCTCCTCAACCTTTGTATACCTCAATCCCTGCCCCCGTATGAGTCCTAAACCGTCGGTATAGCTGGAGGCAGCCTTCTTTTCGGTTTCATAGGCGTGTTTAACGAGTGGTTCAGACATAGACATCACCGTAGTTATGTGTGCCATTAAGCCTAATAATGATTTCCCTTGAACAAAGGAAAGGGTCAAAGATTGACCTTTATCCCGGTTTCCTCTTCAACTTCCCCAAAGCCTTCCTTCATGTACTTTGCGAGTTCTTCATCGACCTCGAAGAGCGCCGCAAGGAACTCCCCGAAGTGCTCCTTCTCCTCGTTTGCAACATCGTGGAAGATACCTTTTATCCTCTCGTCTTCAATACCGGTAGCTAACTGCTCGTAGATGCTCATAGCATCAAGCTCAGCTTCGATAGCCCAGCGGAGGGCCTGTGCTATCTCGGTCTTGGTTAGGGGCCTGTCCTTGGGGAGTTCAAACGGATATTTGGCCAACATGGTATCACCACTATCAACTCACTTTCTTCTTCCCTAATAATGTTTCTCTTTTGAAAAGCCTCACCTGAGGAACTTCGAGACGCAGGGGCTTTCACCTGGTTTACTCCTCCGGAAGTGGCCGCTCGGCTTTCCGGTCAGAAGCTCCTCGAACCAAGCCTCGTGTTCTATCTCCTCGTGGAGGATGGCCAGAGAAAGGTCATAGGTCCTTGGGTCTTTGCCCATCGTGTAGTTGCATATCTCCGTGTAGACACCGACGGCACAGCGCTCCGCCTGGAGGAGAACCTTCAGTATCTCCTCAACGGTCGGGTTCTCGGGCAGGTAGGCGTCGCTGCACCAGGCCATCTTTGAGAAGTCCACAATGTCCCTGGAGAGCTCCCCACCGAGTTCGTATATCCTAGGCACAAGGACTTCGAAGTGATTCCTGTCCTCAAGGCGGGCATCTTCAATGATTTCTTTTATTGTTTCACCGTCCATACCCGCTGCGTGGTTCCTTAGAATCGTGTAGTAGTAATAGGTTGTAAACTCAGCCGCGGCCGCCTTCAGTAGCATATCCAAAAGTTTCTCAACGTCTATACCGGCTCGCTTCACGAGCCGTCTGTTGTGTTCTGACATAAGTTTCACCAATTTTGGTAGTTACTTATATTTAATAAACTTTTCTATTTAGAAATTATTTCTATTTAGTAAGGCTTATAAAGACTTGGCCCTAACCTCAACCATGTGGAAGGAAGAAGCCTTGGGGGAGCTCAGGAAAAACGGCTACAAACTCACGCCCCAGAGGTTGAAGCTCGTTGAGATGCTCGATGAAAAGGGGGCGGAGCATCCATCCCTCGGGGAAATGCTCGGAGAGATACGAAAGGTTTTCCCGACGATGAGCTTCTCGACCCTCTACTCAAATGTCCTCATCTTGAGAGAACTTGGGCTGGTCGAGCTCTTCTCCCTCGGGGGTGAGACGAGGATTGAGATAAACACAGAACCCCATATCAACCTCATCTCCGGTAGAAAGATAATCGACATCGACGACCCCGGTATAATCGAGGCCATAGTGCGGAAGACCGGAAAGAGAGTGAGGCTTGTAAACGTGCTCGTGGAGGATGAGTAATCTGGTGACGTAGTTGGCCGTGTTTAAAGTGGTTGATGGTTTCATGCAGGAGAAGTTAATCTGAAAAAATCAAATTAAAACTTTGAAGATTCCCTTAAAATCTGAAAAAAAGTTCGAAAGGCAAAATTTAATAACCCAGAATAACATAAAGACGTTCCAGAGGAAGGAGGTGAAAACACATGGCACAGCAATTTGAGGAGGTCGTCTTTGAATACTTGAAGAGCATTAAACCGGGGGAAGACATCCTAGTCGAGTTCACTTCCAACGAACCGATCCATCTTCTCCTTGACGTACTCCTTAAGTATCTCCACCGAGAGAACATCCCGGTGATAATCATTGACGTCCTTGATCACCTTAACATGTTCAAAGCCCAGCTAGGGGTAGTCGGGATAGATACAGCACTCCTCGAGAATGCTTACGTAGTAAAGATAGGTGGGCTGTCAAAAACTGGGAATGTTATGGGTGAAATTCCCCCCACAGAGGAGCTTCCAATTGGAGTTAAAAAGCTTCACGAACTTTTCAAAAAGGTTCCGGAAGACTTTGTTTTCAGGGTAACACTCGGGCTTGACAAACTCTTAAGGTATTATGAAAAAGAGGGCTCCCTTGAAGCGTTCATGGGGCACTTAAGAAAAGATTCCGGCGAGAGTGGGAGGATAAGAGTATTCGCCGTGAACCGGGATATCGCTCCCGAAGAGGCTCTTAGTGAGATGAGAGAACTTGCTTCAAGGGTCTTTGATGTTGAGCTTGAGGAAGGGAGAATAAAGTTGACTATTGTCAAGTCTCCAAACTTCGCGGAGTACGGGGAGAAACTCACAGTGTTCGCCGCGGGACTCCAGGGTCACCTGCGAGACCAGAGAGAGGTAAGCGACAACTTGATCCTGACGTAGAGCTATGTTTCTGTCTCAATCCATTTTGTTAGTAGGTTGCAGGAAGGGAATTAAGCGTAGCCGTTGGGCAGGTAATACTGTACCTCAAACGTGGAAGGATGAAAACACCGTTTAGGATAGCTTAATGTGGGTGAGTTTCGGGGTCAGGTGGTTCAACCTGCCGGGGGGCTGTTCTTAAAAGTTGAAAAAATTAAGGAAAAATCAGTCGAGAAGGGGAGAATCCTCACTGACGGCAGTTGTTGAGTTGAGCATTCTCTTCAGGTCCTCCTCCGGCTCACCTATGGGCCTGAGGTCAAACTTCTTCCTGATGGTCTCAAGGACGTTTGGTGTGAAGAACTCCGGAGCCTTTGGACCAAGGTAGATGCCCTTAATCCCGAGGTAGAACAGGCTGTAAAGGATTCCTACTGCCTTCTGCTCCATCCAGCTGAGGACTATGCTCACCGGGAGGTCGTTGAGGCCGACATCAAGTTTCCTCGCGAGTGCTCCTGCAATCTGGATTATGGAATAGACGTTGTTGCATTGGCCGAAGTCCATAAAGCGGGGTATTCCCTCTATCTCACCGTAGTCGCGCCTGTTGTAACGGAACTTACCGCACGCGGCCGAGAGGATTATGGCATCCTTGGGGACCATCGCGGTGAGCTTCTCATAGTAGCTCATCTTCGGATTGGGGACGTCACAGCCGCCAATTACGAAGACGTGCCTTATTTTGCCCTCGTTGATGAGTTCAATGAGCTTGTCCATCAAGGGGAGAACGTTGGTGTGGTGGAAGCCCGTAACTACGTGGCCATCTTCCTTTCTCTCCATCCTTGGGGTTTCAAGGGCGCGTTTGATTAGGGGCTCGTAGTCGTTTTCAAGGTGTGGAACACCTTCGAGACCCGCTATGTCAGTTGTGAACATCCTGTCGGCGTAGCTCTTCGGTGGTTGTTGCACACAGTTGCTGGTTCCCAGTATGGCACCAGGAAACGCGGTGAACTCCTTCCTCTGGTAGACCCAGGAACCGCCCCAGTTGCCGTAGAGGGACTTGAACTTCCTGAACTCTGGATAAGAGTGGGACGGAAGCATCTCCGAGTGGGTGTAAACTCTGATTTCATCCTCAAGTCCCATCTCCCTGATCTGTTTCAGTAGTTCATAAAGCGCCCGGTAAGTGTGGCCGGTTACGAGTATTCCATGTCCTTCGTCGGTTCCGGTTGGGACCTTAACCGGCTCCGGGTTTCCGTAGGTCTCGGTGTAGGCTTTATCAAGGAGTTCCATTGCTTTGAGGTGTATCCTTCCGTTCTCTAGGATAAGCTCAAGGAAGCGGTTTTTATCGAAGTTCACATTGGTGAGCGTTGAGTACAGGGCCTTGCTTAGGAAGAAGCCGATTTCACTGTCCTTATATCCTAACTCGTAGGCGTGGAAGTAATAGGCGGCAGTTCCCTTAATACCGTAGATAAGGGCCTCCTGAAGGGAGTTCAGGTCCGGATCCTTACCGCAGATGCCTCTAAGCGTACATCCCCCTGGCTGGCTCATGGAGCATTGGTCACACCTCATTAAAATTCCTGCCTCTTTTCCATTCTTTGGAACCTTCGCGGCCATATTGTCACCTCCATATGACACTTGTCATATGAATATTGTGTCAATTTGTTTAAATCTTTTTCTCCATGAAACGTCATAGAAAAATTTATGAAAATCAAAACTCTGAAAAAAAGCCTTGATCGTTCTACGAGGCATAGATTGAACCATAAAAGGCTGATGGCCCTAGCCATCCGCTGTTTTTGAGTTATACTCCCTTACTCCAAAAGGCGTGTTTTTAGGAGAAAATGTGACGGGGAGAAGGGCCTTCCAGGAGATGAACTCCCATTCCCTCGTGGGTGAAACCCCCCACTATTCAATAGGAAGATGACATCGAGTACCAGTATCTCAGCTTTCATAATCCACGTGTCCTGGTGCTCGTCGTGGGTTCCCTGTAGTCCTTCAATCAACCTCAAGGCTGAAGTCCTGGTAGTCCATCCAGATACCCGTCTTCATGATGGAATCGTACTGCGCCTTGAGAAGCTCGTAGTGGGACTTCTCTATCCTCGCGAGCTCCTCAAAGAGCCTTCTGACTGAGTCGTGCTCCGCCTCCTTCGCGGCCTCTTCATAGAACTCCCAGGTGAGCTTTTCCTGCTCCATGCCGATTCTCACTGCATCGATCTCGCTGAGGTTCTTCTCATCGGCTTCAACGACCAGCTTCTCAAGCATCTTCCTATCCACCGCCGGAAGCTCGCACTTCTCGGCCACTTCCTCGAGGAACTTCCCCTCAAAGAGGTCCCAGTGCTCTGCTTCTTCCTTGGCTAGAAACAGGAACATCTTCCTTGCCCTCTCATCCCGGGCTTTGCGCGCCAACCTTATGTAGAACTTAAGTTCTGTCTTTTCAACCTCAAGGGCCAGTGCAATGGCCTCTATCTCGTTCATGCTATCACCGAAGGATTATTATGCCTCCAGAGGTTATAACCTTTGGGGATTGCGATGAAGGGAGAAATCCTGAGGGCTGGGAGGCCCGTTGAACTGAAAGATGAACTGTTAATGTTCGCGTTCGGCGTTTACAGGGATACAGGAGGAGCCTATCCAGCTCTCGAATGGGTTGAAGAGAAGCCCTCTCCGGACGATTTTGAAGGATTCAAACGGGTGTATGAGCCGTTCCTTGAGTTCCGCCTCAAAGATGAGTTTGACGAACTCTACATCCTGAGGGAAAACGGAAAGATTACGGGAACGGTGGCCCTCATCTACACCTTCCAGGGTAAGGATATTCCGTGGGTTCCGGAGGACATAAAAAACGGGAGAACCGGTCTGATAGAGTTCCTCATGGTCGACCCTGAGCACCAAGGGAGGGGCTACGGCTCCGAACTGTTGAATTTCGCCGTGAGAAGACTGGGGAAGCTTGGAAGGGACGCCTACATTGTGACCTTTCCGGAGCTTGAGGCTTACCATTACTACATCCGCAGGGGCTTTGTTGAGGTTGAGCGCTACGGGGACTTTGTCCTCCTTAGGTTCGCCCCAAACGGTCTTCGAGCTTGAGGTAGAAGAACAGCACTATCATAAAGATGGTGATGTAATAGCTCCACTTGAAGGGTATAAGGCCAATCACCCCAAGGGTGTAGATCACAGCCAGGAAGATGACCAGAACGAGCAGGATGCGGTAGAGACTTTTCTTTTCCATTATACCACTGAAGAAAAGAGAAAATGGAAGCTTATAACCTTTGGGTCAGCCCGTCGGGGAGGTCACATTGCAGGCCAGTGGCTGGACCTGATAGTGGAAGACACTCGGATGCAGGAGTTCTGCTATCTCCTCCAACCCGAGAACTACCCTCGGACCCGGCCTCACAACGAGGTCCTCATCACTCAGCACGTAAACGCGGCCGTTCTTAACGGCGTTAACACTCGCAAGCGGCCCATTGCAGAGGTTCTTCGGTTTTATCCCCGCGTTGGGGGAGATTATGATGACATCGGGGTTCCTGGCTATTATCTGCTCCTCGCTCACCGCCTTCCATCCTTTTATGTCGCTGAAGATGTTCTCACCGCCGGCGAGGTTTATGAGGTCGTTGATGAAGGTGCCGTTTCCTGCCGTCCAGTAACCGTTGTAGTAGCTCAGGAGGAAGAATACCCTCGGCCTGGGCTTCCCCCTCACCATCGATTCAACGTAGGCTACCGTCGCCTTCATGTCGGCAACCACCGTCAGCGCGGCCTCTTCCCTGTTAGTGACCTTCCCGAGAAGCTTAATCTGCCTGTAAACCCCGCTGAGGTTATTTGGAGAGACTATTATCACGGGTGCTATCTCTTCGAGCTTGTTGAGAATTGGAAGGGAGTAACTGTCCGCTATTATGAGGTCTGGTTTAAGTGCCGCAATCTTCTCAAGGTTCGCGTACTTACCGTAGCCACCAACGCGTGTTATGTTCTTCACCGCCGGCGGGAAGTCCGCGTAGTTTGTGACACCTACAACCTTATTACCTGCCCCTATGTAGAACAGGGTCTCGGTGATGCTTGGTGCGAGACTGACTATCCTCTGAGGTTCCTTCTCAATAATTACCTTTCTTCCCTCAAAGTCCACGATGGTCATTGGGTACTTGGCCTTGAACGCGTCCGGGTGGAGGAGCTTTGCCACTATCTCAAGACCATTGACCACGCGCGGGCTTGGGTGGATGAGGTCGCCCTCGTTCTCTATCATGTAAACGCGCCCATCCTTAGCGGCGGTCGTGCCTGCCAGCGGCCCCTTGTAAACGTCTTGGACGGTCATCCCGCAATGGGGGGTTAGGATTATGACCTGTGGGTTTCTCTTTAAAACCTGTTCAATGCTCACGCTAGGCCAGCCCTTTGTATCGTTGAATATATTTATCCCCCCAGCGAGGTTTATGACGTCGCTGATGAACGTATTCCCCCCTGCCGTCATGAGGGGTTTGTTCCAAACCACATAGAAGACCTTAACTTTCGGTTCGTCCTTGACCGCTGAGGCTATGGCATCTATCTTTGCGTTGAACTCATCAATGGCCTTCTTCGCGGCATCCTGAGCGTCAAAAACCTCTCCAAGGAGTGTCAGTGCCCTGGGAATGCCCTTCAGGGAGTGCGGGTCAACGATGAGAACGGGTGCTATCTCTTCGAGCTTGTTGAGAATTGGAAGGGAGTAACTGTCCGCTATTATGAGGTCTGGTTTAAGTGCCGCAATCTTCTCAAGGTTCGCGTACTTACCGTAGCCACCGATTCTGGTGACGTTGGCAACAGCAGGGGGAAAGTCGTCGTAGTTCGTAACTCCCACGACCCTGTTGAAGAGTCCGAGGTAGTAGAGGTCCTCGGTTATGCTGGGGGCGAGGGTTACGACCCTCTTCGGCTCGGCTTTTATAGTTACGGTTCTGTTGGCAAAGTCCTTGACGGTTATCGGATAGTAAGCTTTCTGGCTTTGGGCCACGGTCTGCTGTGCAATGGATGACGTGGTTTCGGTGGTGCTTGAACTGCTTGAAGCATGAAGGCCAGCGCTTGATGCCACTGTGGTGGGCGTTGTGGCTGTCGTGCTTCCTCCCCCGATACATCCGGAGGCAACGACGGCACCAAGGAAGATGAGGACAAGCAAAACCGCCGTCTTCTTCATTTCACTCACCTGGATTATTTGTCCATTTAAGGTCAGAAGAGGGGTATATAAGGTTGTTGGATATTTTCTCCGTCAGTCCTTGGACTTGGTTATACGGAATATATCCACACGGGTTATTATTCCGGTTACCCTGCCCTCTTTGTTCTGGACGAGAACGGCTGGATTGTCTTCCAGGAGGTATTTAACGACCTCTAAATCCTCGTCTTCGTTTACTATTGGAAATGGCTCTTCCATTACCTCCATAACCTTCCGGCCGTAGATGTCTTCATACTCAAGGCTCTGCCTCACGAGGGTTCTCTCCGTGACGGAGCCTACCACCTTACTCCCGCTTATAACTGGTATCTGGGAGATATTGTGCTCGTTCATTAGTTTAATGACGTTCTCAACCGTCTCATAGGGCTTTACAGAGAGAACCGGTGATGACATGACGTCCTTTGCTGTGAGCTGGGCGTGTTTGTACTCGTGGAGGGCCTGGAGAATCCGGTTGAGGGTGGAGAGCCTGGGGTCAACCTTCCCCGTCTCGAGCTTTGCTATGTATGCCTGTGTTACCCCCGCCCGTCTGGCAAGCTCCTCCTGAGTTATTCCCAGTTCCTTTCGTACCTTCCGTATCTCCGATGGGTCTATGGGGCGGGGTATTATCACCACAATAACCACCGGTTATTGGTCAGTTCCGGGTATTATAAACCTTCCTCAGAAGAGCATCGAAGTGTGGGCCGGGTACAGAGACCCGCGTTCATTCCCTCGCACGGGTGGATGCTCCCGGTCCTGTGGGCTCGGCGTGAGCACGCTCCGCTCACTGAACCCGATACCTCGCGGAGGCGGATTGACCGAGCCCATGAGGAGACTGTTGTCCCCTCACTGTCGGCGTTTTAGTGTAAGGTTCACGATTTAAAAACCTGCTCATGCAGAGATAAGGATCACTCCTGAAACGGCCAGCAGGAGGCCGATCAGTATCCTCCCATTGGGGGGCTCCCCGAGAATGAGTACCGCCAGGGCCGATGATATTATCGGGTTTATGGCAGAGACAGGTGCTGCTATCTGGGAACCAACCTTTCCAACGGCGTAAACGAAGAAATACTGCCCCACGAGGAGACCGCTGAGTGCGACGCCGGTCAGAACGGCGAGTTCCTTAAGGGTTAATTCTCTGAGTTCACCAGCGTATTTTGGAAGGATAGGGGATATTCCCAATGCAGCGGACATCATCCTGAGGCCCGCGAGTGGGAGAACCGGCACATGTGATGTGAGCCAGTCCATTAAGAGTATCGCGAGGCTCCATGATACCGGCGCTAGAATCGCAAAAAGGAAACCTCTTGGGTTGGAGTGCTCGCTTTCCTCAGCCCTTTTTACGATTACCACCGATGCAACGACCAGAACCACCCCAAGGAGCATCCTAACGCTAATATGCCTCCCTAAAAAGAGAAAGGCCCACAGCATAACCCAGAGGGGATAGGTCGATGTTACCGGAACCGTTCTTGAAACTCCCATGTCGTTGAGGGCGTGGAAGTAGAAGTAGTCTCCGACAACGAAGCCTAGGATTCCGGACAGAAAAGCTACCCCAAAGAGTTCCGGCTTGAGGCTCAGGATTTGACCGAAGGTGCCGCTAAAGGTGAATATAACCAAGAACATAGCAGAGACTATGTAGAGCCTGACGATGTTGACGGCGACGGGACTTTTGTTCCTCATGCCCACTTTCACCAGTATTGTCGAGACGGCCCATGAGAAGGCCGAGGTTAAAGCCGCCAGCACGCCGAGGGTGAATCCGTCCATGATGGAGGAGAGACCAGTTAACTTAAAAACTTAACGTTAAGATTTACAACGAAATGTAGCTTATTAACCCTTTCACTCAAGAATAGGCGATGATGATCTCGGCAGAGCTGACGCAAGGATGATGACGATCTTGAGTACTGAACTCCAGCGGGACACCTGCTAGAGGCATAAAAGAGAGAAATCAGCGGAGGATTATGCTGAGCTTCCTGAGGGTTATTCCTATACTGTATTCCCTGGCCACGTCACGGATGACGCGTTTGATCGTCTCCTCTATGTCCTGTTTTATCCTCTCTTCGGATACTCCCGAGAACGAGCCGAACAGTCCACCGACGTTCTCATGTAGGAAGCTCGCCTCTATATCAACGTGGACCGTCGAACCCATGATCTCGTGGTTGAGCTTGAGCCACTTGAACGTAACCCTGGGAATGAGCTTGAGCTCCGCGTGTATTCTGTTCTTGAGAGTTTCAATGGCGGGCTCTATGCGGCTCTTCAGTATTGTATCCTCGCTCTCCTTCTTCTTGGCCTCTGTCAGGACGGCGAGCTCGTCTATGCCAGCCTGCTTGAGGAGTTGCTCTACTTCCTCCTCAAACTGTTCCTTCTTGGCGAGTATTTCGGCTGCCTTCCCACTTGAAACAACGGACTTCTGAGCCGGTGTAGCTGTCTGGGCAACGTTGGGGGTCGTTATGAACTCGAGGTCGATATTGCGGACGCTTGTATAGTGGTTAATGCTCCTTCCAAGTTCCTTGGCGTGCCTGCTGAGTATATCTCCAACCGCCTTTTTTGCTTCATCGGGAACCAAGTTAGTCTCGACTGCCGCCGAGAGATTTACCTCGAACTCCCTCCTACCGCGGATGTCAAAGTAAGCCTTCGTGATCTTTATTCCAGCTCCTTCGATTTCGCCTACAACCGTTCTTGCGAAGTTGCTGAAGTAGGGCCACACGTCCTCGAGGACGGAGAGGGTTATCCTGCCGTCCTTGGTCACGTTCCCGGTTTTTTTCTTGTCCCTGTCAACTATCTCCTGAGGCTTGATCTCCCGGCCATCTATCACAACGCTGACATCGCGGATTATGGGTTTGATTTCGGCCTCACGGAGTATAACCGGGGCGTATTTGCTGACGGAATGAAGCAACCTCTTCTCCGCGACCTCTACCTCCCGTGAGCTCCCCGATGAGCTACCGTAGACGTGGACGTTGAGGTAAACAACGCCCTCACCGACGTTGGCATCGAACTCAATTCTGTTGATTGTAAGCCCGCGTATCTTCTTTGCATCCCTCATTACGTACTCGGCATAGGTCTGAAAGGCATTCTCAGGAATGTGCCCCCCATGTAGATTAACAGTGACCTCTGGCTTTTCGGGTTCCCCCTTCGGGACGACATTTGTGGGCTGGGGGACCTGCTCCACGGGCTTGGTGGGAGGGAGTTTTTCCTGTGGCACCTTCTTTGAAACAGGGGCAGGTGTCTCCCGGACGGCGGGAGGTTCCTTGCCTTTAAAAAGCTCCTCCAGTTTGATCTTGGGGGTTTGAGAGTATGCATCAACGTTTTCCGCTATCGAGAGCTTGAGTTCTATTTCATCGAGGGGATAAATGTCAACGACCATGGGGCTTCGGAGGACTGACTTTAGAGCCGTTATTGCCTCCTCACCGATGAGTGACCTCTTGGTGTCGATTACAAGGCCCTCTGAAGCGAGCAACTTTGTCCTGTCAATGAGCAGGGTGATGTAGTACTTGCCCTCCTTACCCTTCGCGAATACCTTGAGAAAAGCCCCGCTTCCCTGTTGAAGTGCATTTTTGACTGTCCCCACCAAGTCATCAGCTGACGTAACGACTGCGTTCTCCACCATGGGGCTTTTGTCGGGCAACTGCATTGTCACCACCATTAGCTATATATATCCCTCGTTCAAAGAACCCTGAGAGGAATATCACCGTCTTAGTATAATGGCGCTTGTATTTAAACATTATTGTGCAGAAAGGTGAGCATCATGCGGGTGCTGGTGTTGGGAGGAGGCGCCCTCGGGCGTTCGGTCGCCGAGTCACTTAGGGGCGAGTTTGAGGTAACGATAATCGAGAAGGACGAGGTAAGGGCAAAAGCACTTGAAGAGAGCGGATTCAACGTCGTTCACGGGGATTTCTCGTACACTGCGACTCTACTTAAAGCGGGCATAGACCGGGCGGAACTCGTCATAATAACCACGACGAACATTGAAACGGTTAAAAAAACAGTCTACGTGGTCAGGAGCAACAACCGAGATGTACCAGTACTCATCGTTCTCCCAGATGAGGTGAGTGTGGAAAGCCTACTCGAGGAGATAAGAGAAGCCTACGAAGCGGACGTTAAGGTGGATTATGCGGTTTCTCCCAGGAATGCCCTGAGAGATGCAATCATAAAGAGCGTTGAGAGAATAGGGGAGAGCAAAAACGCAAAACTCCTCGTAAGGAAGCTCAAGGAACTCAAATCCAGGGGGGACTCCCTTCTAATTCTCATGCATGACAATCCCGACCCCGATGCTATAGCTAGCGCCGCAGCACTGAGCGCTATAGCCGGGACCATAGGGCTGAAAACGCAGATAGTCTACGGCGGGGAGGTAACCCATCACGAGAACAGGGCTTTTGTGAATCTCCTGGGGGTGGACATCAAACGCGTCTCCCCGGGTTCCTACGAGCTTAAGCGTTACCCGTTCATAGCGCTGGTCGACTGCCAGCCGAACGGAAACCTCACGACCCTTGAGCAGCCTGACTATGAGAGGATAAAGATAATAGTTGATCACCATCAGAGTCTCCAGCACCTACAGGAGCTTATCCCCGAGGACGCGTTCATAGATATACGGCCAGACGTTCATTCCGCCGCCGCGATAATGGCCGAGTACCTGCGGACACTCAACATGCCCGTTTCTAAGCTCCTCGCCACGGCGCTCTTCTACGGCATCTATGTGGATACGAAGAAGTTCTCGAAGCTCAGCCACGTTGACCTCAAGGCGATAGAGTTCTTAGCTGGAAGCGTCGACTACGAACTCCTTGACAAGATAGAGCACCCAGATATCAGCACTGAAACCGCGGAGATACTCGCCAAGGCGATAATGAACAGGCGCATCTACAAGAACGTGGTCATAAGCAACGTGGGCTTCATAACCAACCGCGACGCGGTAGCAGAATCCGCGGACTTCCTCCTCCGCCTTGAGGGTATAAACACGGTCCTCGTCTTTGGAATCGTAGATGACCGGATAGAAATATCGGCCAGGACACGCGACGTTAGGGTCAACATAGGCACGGCACTTAGGGGGGCCTTTGGTGACATAGGAAGCGGGGGAGGGCACTCGCAGTCCGGCGGAGCGAGGATACCCCTAGGTCTGTTCAAGCTTGCAAAGGACAAGAACTCGCTTCTGAGGCTTGCAGAGGAGGCAATAACGGAGAAGTTCCTCGAGGCGTTAAAAGTTAAAGAGGGTTGATCACTCCTCCTTTGCCTTCACTAGGATTATGTCCCCTATGGCGGTGACCCGCTCGTAGGGAACACCGACTTTTTCCCCGGGCAGACCTAGGGCCAGAACCCTTCCGGCTCCACGGTTAATGTCTATGAGTATTTCATCAACGTAACCCACGTAGTGGCCCTTTGTGTTGTAAATCTGCTTGCCGTAGAGCTTTGAGAGGCGCGTTACCATTTAAATCACCGGGATAGGTTACTGACGAACGTATTTAAACATTACCTCCACCAACCTTTCCCTCGGCCAGTCTCCTCGCGAACCCATAGCCCCATCTTGCCAACGAACCGAAGAACGCCAGTGCCGTGGCACTGCCTGAGACCTGAAATATGATTGGTATCACGAACTCGTTCCCGGCGAGTGGCGGGTAGTCCTTGAGGGTCAGCACCACGAGGACAAAGCCTCCTAAGTAAGCCATGGGGACGGTCACCACATCTGAGAATGAAGGGGGGCGGATGAACATCATAACCCCCAGCGTCAGGCCTAGGACGAGGTAGAGGGGTGTCATACCTGCATTCCCAGGAACCCACCATATAATTAGGAGAAGCGAAGAGAGAGCCCCGAGGGGAAACGAAAATGCAGAGGCGTTGAAACGTTCAAGTTTCTCCCCTCTCAGGCCGAGGAAGGTGCCGCCCAGGAACCCCACGTATATCAGGTAAATCATGTTCATCTGCTCCAAGGGTTCATAAAGCAGGATTGCGACCACGAATCCGAGAAAGGATCCCATGCCGGCGAACACCGAAATCCTCTTCCAGTCGATCCTCATCCTCTCACAACCTTTAGTGTTATCCTAGAGCCATCCGCCAGCCCGAGCGCCTCGCGGAGGTAGACCGGTGCAACAACCTCGGCTATCTTCGGGGGATGAATCGTCCTTGAAGGTATCACAACCGCGCCCTCAATCCCGTCTATTCTTACCCGATAAGCCTTAACATCGCCGAAGGTGCGCCCGTTCCTTACAAAGCCCGGCAGGATAACCGGCTGGACGTTGTAGAATGCGTCGAATATCGTTCTTGGAAAGAGGACCTTCACGTTGAGGGTTCCGGGGTAGGGTTCAAAGCCCAGATACCCCCTGATTATTGGCGCGTATTTCCTAACGTAGTAAGCCCCCTCACCTATGCCCGAAATGACCTCTCCGACCATGGTGCCGTTGTGGATGGCCGAGAAAACCCTGCCGCAGAGCTCTTCTAGGAACGCTAAACCATTTGGAGTTATCTCCACGTAGGTCTTCTTGCCCTCGACGGTCTTTTCCACCAGACCTTCCTTCTCCATTTCGTCCAGGAGTCTCATAGCTGACTGAGGAGAAATCCCGAGTTCGTCCCCGAGACCCCTCATCGTAATCCTTGTTTTTTCCCCGACGGCACCGTTCTCTGCAAGGAGCGTGAGCAGTTCAATCTTCTTCATGTTCTCACCTTTGAAAGTCTGTCTGCGATTTTAAGGGGTTTGGGATAGCCGCTTTTGAGCAGTTTTTTGACTATTTCAACGGCCGACCCCAAGTCGATTAGATTTCCCACGCTTACATAAGTTTTTCCCACCTTTTCCAGGAGGTCGAGAGGAACGCCCCTCAGCGGTCTTTTTGCCACCCCAATGGTTGGCCTCCAGAGGAGAAGACCTATGTGGGATGCCAGACCGTAGCGCCTAGGGTGAGCTTTCCCATGCCCTTCAACAAGGAGAACGTCGAATTTCTCCCCCCTAACCGCCAGCAGAACCGGCCTCGTCTCACGGAGAAAAAAGTAGGTAGGAATGTAAGGTGCCCTGATCTCCGTCTCCACAGTCCTTGTCTTCAAAAGTTCGCACTCCAGGAATGAGCAGAGGACGAAGGCAACCTTTGCTCTGTTGTTTCGGTAGGAGACATCAACCGCAGCGACAGTCTTCACCTGGGAAACATCAAGGGGCCTTTCCAATATCCTCATGGAGAGTTTTTCCTGCGCCCGGGCCAGCGCGATTAGCCTTTCGGGGAGAACCTCAACGTTTTCTGAACCACTTAATTCATTAATCATTTGATCACCTAATTATGTAATTAATCCTCCACTTGACCCTCCAGTACCTCAACCGCACTTCTCAGCCGGGACTCAAGCCGGGCGTTGAGCTTGGCCCTCGTCAAATCCTCCAGGGTTCTCTCAAGGATCCCCCTAGCCTGGTCCTGCTTCCCCCTCACGTTAACGAGGCCCTTCGGGTACTCCAGC
>Ga0256829_1000686_pt1 | contig 31688 bp, 25 predicted proteins | sample 131447metaG_FD_185979 | JGI IMG/M metagenome (GOLD analysis project Ga0256829, IMG submission 185979) | Hydrothermal vent microbial communities from Lau Basin, Pacific Ocean - 131-447 | ecosystem: Environmental > Aquatic > Marine > Hydrothermal vents | place: Pacific Ocean: Lau Basin | collected... | reverse complement strand
AGCGTCTCCGCCTCGTTTAGATCAGCATCATGGTGCGGCCGCGCGGTAAAGCTCAAAGGCTTCGGCAGGATGATCTTCAAACCATCCCCCTGCTCATCTGTGAGGCTGAACCATCGACACTGCTCATGCGCGCCATATTCCTGCGGACGCACATAAGGATGATATTGATCAGTCACCGTTGATGACCAATGCCCAACGGTCTGCGCCAGATGGCGATCCGGATAGGACTCATCGGGTCCAAGGCCATACCACTCCAAACGGTCAAAAGCGCTCGGCACTTCAAACCGGATTCCGATCCGCGGCAGATCGGTCCAAGCCTCTGGAATGGTGATCGTCTCATCCACGACAATCGCATTGTCTGACACCGACCAAAGACTTCGGTGCTCCGCGAAGACGCCATCTGCGCCTTCCCATTTGCGCTCAATAAACAGGCCGTTTGCGTCTTGTCTTCGATGACATGCGCTTGGTTGCAATGCGTTCAGTCCAAAGCCTACCCACTGGCCCGTTCGGTTCTTGAACAGCGGACGGGAGCCAGGTTTCCCGCCATCATTATCTGTCGGCGCGCGCCAAAGGCAGAGCGAGATTGGCGAGCTGACAATCTCACCATTGTCCGCACCAATCGATGTGACGCCCTCATGATCGGACACGGCAACCGTCAGCCCCGCATACTTGAGTACGCCTGCATCAATCAGTGGTGCGCGAGTTTCCTCCGCAACGCGTTGTGCAGTTCTCAAATCGAGCTGATCCCAGGCGACTTGCTGTCCGGCATCACCCCATGAGCAGCCAGCCTTCAAATGCCAAGCGACATCTAAATGCCAATCGCCGGACGATGCGAGATCGGAACGAAATGGCAGGTCAATCTCCACGAAGCTTCCAGGGTCAATAAGCACGTCGCTGCGGCCGGCCTCAACCTCTCGGCCATCATTCAAGAGGCGCCAACGCATCTCCAAATCGCTGGTGTCTTGGAAGACCCGCCGGTTGCTGAGGCGGAGCATTTGCTGCTCGGTCAGCTCGGTCGTGACGGGACGCGCTGCCCACATATATTCGCGCAGGGCTGGATGCGGAACACCGTCCGGGCCGACCAGGCCATTGATATTGAAATTGGCATCATTCGGCTTGTCGCCATAATGCCCGCCATAGGCCCAATAGAACCGGCCTTGCGCATCTGTCTCTGCGAGCCCTTGGTCGCGCCAATCCCAAACAAAGCCGCCCGCCAGCGCAGGTTCATCAAAGAAGGCCTCAACATAGGCACTCAGCGACCCGTTCGAGTTGCCCATAGCGTGGGAAAACTCACACAGGATTAGCGGTCGATCATCGCCGCCGGTCTTTTCAGCCCAGCGTGCCCAATCGACGATATGATCAATCGGCGGATACATCGGACAGACCACGTCCGTCGCTGCGAGCTCTACAGTGCTCGGGGATTGCTGTGTGGTCTCTGGCGATCGCCCAAATGGAAAACTCAGACGCAAAGACACAGCGCCCTCATAGTGAACAAAGCGTGTCGGATCGAGATGGCGCGCCGCGGCTGCCGCTGCATCATGGGCGGGGCCATGTCCGGCCTCATTCCCGAGCGACCAGCCGATGATGCAAGGATGATTGCGATCCCGCGCGATCATCCGGGTCGTGCGCTCAACAATGGCGGACAAAAAATCAGGCTGATGCGCGACTTCCGACCAACGCGCATGGCATTCGACATTGGCCTCATCAATCACGTAGAAGCCGAGTTCATCCGCAAGATCGAGCAAAGCTGGATCATTCGGATAATGCGCGGTTCGGATGGCGTTGATATTGTGCTGCTTCATCGTCAGCAGTTCGGCGCGAATATCGTCGCGACTGCAGGTCTTTCCATTCTCAGGATGATGGTCGTGGCGATTGACGCCAATCAAAACCACCGGGCGGCCATTTACCGAGAGCCGCCGGCCCGTTGTTTCAATCCGTGTGAAGCCGATCCAGGTCTCATGCACTTCATGAACAGCGCCACTCGGATCGAGCAGTTCTGTGATCAGCCGGTACCGATTGGGAATCTCCGCAGACCATGGCGAGGCGTTTGAAAGATCCAATCCAAGGGACGCCGCATACCCTTCAAAGCTGTAAGACTGCGCCCACTGCCCGCCGACCGGTTGCGCCGTGTCGAATTGCTCGACCGGCGATGCGGCTTCCGCGACCACCCCCGCACTGTCCGCCTTCTTTAAGCGCGCGCGCACAGACCAACCCGCCGAGTCGCCGTTTACGACCACGCGAATAGATGCCCTGCCGGCATGGGATTGCGGGTTGAAATCAGTCTCCACGACCAAATCTTCAAGATGTGTCGCACCCCGCGATTCAAGCCAGACGGAGCGATGCAGCCCGCCATGGTTCCAATGGTCTTGATCTTCAATCCAGGTCGCATCGCACCAGCGCACGACCATCAGTGCGAGCTCGTTCTCGCTCGGCTGTACCGCTTCTGAAAGGTCGAACTCACTTGGTAGCCGCGAGTCCTTCGCCATCCCGATAAAGACCTGATTGCACCAGACCAGGACCATGCTCTCAAACCCTCCGATATGGAGGATGGTGCGACGATCCTGCCATGCCTCAGGCACCGAAATCGAGGTGCGGTACAAGCCGGTTGGATTGCTTTCAGGGACAGCGGGCGGCTTCTGACACTCAAAAGGCATCTGCCAGTTCGCATAGTGTGGAAGGTCGCCCGTGTCTTGCCGGGTCCAAACACCCGGCACTTGTATGTCCCGCCACGGCGCTCCGGTTTTGTCGGATGCGGTCCAGTCTGCGGGCGCTGCATCTGGACGCTCTGCAAGTTGGAATCGCCAGTCGCCATCTAACGAAGCACGCCAAGGCGATGTCCCTGCTTGGAGCGCGGCTGGGTCTGGAAACGCCTGCAAATTTGCGCGCGCCTCGAGGCGTCCCAGCGAGGTCAGGCGCGGGTTGAACAGGTGCGAAAGCGGTAATGGCAATGGCGACACCAGACTCTCCTCAAAACGCCGATCAGTCTTCGAATGATCTGGTCCACCAATAAACCGGATAAATCAATGGCGTACGAAGCGGCAACGACATCACGCGCTTAGCATGAGAGCTTATGCCGGTCGCTCGTCCAAGGCGCCAACATCTAGGATCGGTGCCGCCTCCAGGTCTTCAGCATCGAGCAGTGCCGCAATCCGCTCCAGCGACGACACCAACATCGCTTGATGCCAATCTGGCAGTTTTTCGAACCGTGTCTCGAACGTGTCCTGAAGCAGATCAGGCGCAGCGGTGATGGCCTTTTGTCCGTCCGGCAAGAGCGTCAGCCAAACACGGCGACGGTCCTCATCGCAGCGCCGCCGAGACAGCAAACCTCGCGTCACCAACTTGTCGACAAGCGTCGTGATCGTGGCATGCTTTAGCTGAGTCATTTTTGAGAGCTCACCGGCAGACACCTCACCGCGCTCACTCAGGATTTGCATCACGAGCAGTTGCGAAGGGGTTAGCCCCGCCATCGCGGCGAGTCGTTTCGAGGCCTGCTCGGTGCGCCGCTGTATTTGGCGCAATGCAATCAGCGCGTCCTCAGATCGCCGCGTCATAGCTCGCTCCCTTCATCTTGTTCGAGCACATCTCCCAAAGCCTCCTTTAGAGGCGTCAGATAAGACTCAAAAGCTCGCCATTGGTTTTGTCCGGCTCTGTTTAGTGGCTGACGCACTTGTTCAGAGCTCGCAGTTCGCACAGCTCGTTGCGTTTCGTGGAAGTTTACGCACTCCTGCTCGAACGGCAATTCACAATAATCCAGGATCCGCCGAACCTGCCCTTCAAGGTCGCTCAACACGTCTTCATGCTGGACCTTGAGCACCCGATTGGCCGGAAGGACCTGCGTCCAGTGATCCATCAGATCGACGTAGGCGCGATAGTAACTACCAATTTCAGCAAGTCCGTATGTGAACTCCTGCCCTTCGGCGAACAATTGCTTGAAGCCAGACCAACAACAATCGAGCGGCGCTCGTCGCGCGTCGATGACTTTTGCATTTGGCAGGATTAGATGGATCAGCCCGATATGCCGAAAATTGTTCGGCATCTTGTCGGTAAAAAACGGTGCAGATTGGCGGTGCACACGCGTGTTCTCGATATAGTCAGCTCCCAAGGCAGTGAGATCCTCCGCCGAAAGCTCCGACAAAATGCGCGGATATCGATCGCGATCACTGACAAGGTTTCGCCCGCGCAATCGGTGCGCGAGTGACAAAATGTTCGGTAGCTCGAGAGTTCCGTCCACCTGACTGTGCGATGCGAGGATTTGCTCGATCAAGGTTGATCCTGCGCGAGGGAGCCCGACGATAAAAATCGGATCGGGCGCGTTGCAGCCCTTACCTGATTGCTGGGCGATCACATCCGCTGTGACATAGCGTTTTTGCGCCTCAAACTCAGCCAGCATTTGCTCAGTGGTGTAGCGCGTCTGCCGCCTTTTCAAGCGATTGCCGTGCTCATAATTCTCAAAGGCACGCGCGAAATTGCCCTGATCCTCATAGGCTTTTCCAAGCGCAAACGCGATGTGGATCCGCGACATGAAGCTGAGATCCGTCGCTGTCTGCAAGGCCTGCATTTGCGCGATCTCTTCATCACTGAACCGGAACGTCTTCAAATTCGCCAACGCGTACCAGGCATCCCCGTAGTTTGGCGCCGCTTCGAGGGCTGAGCGATAGGACGCAATAGCATCCTCTGATCGCCCGTATGTTTTCAGCGCATGTCCACGCGATGTCAGAGTTGCTGGGTCTTCTGGCAGGGCCGCCAAAACCTGATCGAAGGCTTCGAGCGCCGTTTCATATTGCCCTGCCTGCATGCTTTCGATGGCAAACAGCGACAGAAACACCGGATTCTGAGGGTCTCTCTCCAGCAGGGCTTTGGCTTGCTGGAGCGCGGCGGAAAACTTTTGGCGTTTGCGCAGGACCTGGATGTGATCAATGCGCAGCTGGATGTTTTCCGGCTCCAGCTCCAATGCTGTTTCCAGCAAGAAATCAGCGTCTTCATGCACGCCGAGCCGTGTGCCGATCTCAGCAAGCAGGCGCATGCCCTCAATGTGGTGCGGTGATTTTCGTAGAAAGGCGCGGGCAATTTCCTCGGCGCGTAATATCCGCCCCTCATAGAGATGGTTGGTGACAGCGATAAGTTCGCGCGGCAGCGCTTTGATCCGCTCAAGTTGCGCCAGCGCTTGCGCCGCTTCCGGTCCTCTACCGGCCGCGTTCAGAAGGTCGGCCTGCGCCTGCCAGCTCGCGGTCAGCGCGGGATTGCAGCGCGTTGCATTCTGAAATGCCCGCAAAGCGCCCTCAGGGTCGGCAAGCTGCCTCAGCAAATGACCTTCTTCTTGAAAGGCGCGCCCATAATCGGGGGAGATTTGTTTCAGGGCGTTTATGTGATCGTTCGCGGCATCAGATTGCCCAAGGTAGCGCGCCGCGACCGCCGCCAAATAGTGCCCGTCTTGATCTTCACGATCCTGAGAAAGAAGCGCGGCTGCCAGCGCAGCGGCATCGTCAAACCGTCCGGACTGCAAAGCCACTTGCGCTTGCTTGATTTGATCCGCGCGTGAAGGTGACGTGGTTTCTTTCATGATCGGGCTCATAAAAAGGCAGCGTCCTGACGGATCAAGACGCTGCTCTGTTTAAGCATTTTGCTATGGGTTAGAAATCATACCCAACCCGAACACCAATCGTGCGTGGACGCAGCGGTGTTACGCGCTCGCGGTCAAACACAAAATTGTTGCTCAACTCGGCGTATTCATTGGTCAGGTTGGTGGCATAGATCTCTGCGGACCACTGATCCGCCGTGACACCCAGCGTGCCGCCAAGCGTCACATAGCCATCAACGTCGGCCTTGTTGATCTCGATAATGTCGCTGACCGAGTCATCAGAGAAGACCAATTGCGGCATGACGTGCGCGGTGAGAGACTGACCGTCAATCTGACGCTCCAAATCCCACTCATAGCGCGCGCGGATATTACCCTGCCAGGCTGGCGCGAATGCCAAGTCTGACCCGACAACCACATCATTGGTCGGCACAAGCACTTCCGTCACTTCGGTATCGAGGAGCGAGAACGCGCCAGCGATGGTCAAACCATCCACGGAATACGGTGCCCAGGTAAAGTCGCCTTCAAGGCCCTGGATCTCCGCGTTCGCCGCGTTGTCTGAGAAGAACAAGTTGACGATCGATGGATCGAAAATTGTCGTTTGCAATCCTTCAATCTCGACGAAGAAGGCAGAGCCATTGAAGCGCAGAGAGTTGTCGAACAGCTCCGTTTTCCAACCGAGCTCATAGTTCTGGACATCATCCGTATCAACGGCAAACGGCACGGTGTAGTTTCCAGCTGGATTGGTTCGACCACCTGGGCGGTTTAGTAGCCCTGGACGGAAGCCCTCAGAATATGTGGCGTAGAACAATAGATCGCTGTTCGGCGTCCAGGTTCCGGTGAACTTGTAGATCACGCCGTCTGTCGCCGCTTTGTCGGGGGCGCCGACTGTGTTGTCTGGTGCGAACTGAGCTGAGATGTTTGTCCCGAAAGACTGTGCATCTGTTGTGGCGCCGAGGTTACCGAAGGACGAGTTCGCCGAGCCTTCCAAATCAACCTCAATGTCGTACCAGCGCGCACCGACAGTGATCGCAAATTGATCTGTCAGATCGAATGTCGCCTCACCAAATGCACCCAATTGTTCGTCCGTACGCAAAATGTCATTTCGGAAAATAACACCCTCTGGGAACGGACCAGGATCACTGAAATAGCCAGGTGCCGCGTTGCCAATTGTCCCTGTTACCGAAGTATTGGTCAGCGGGAAGTTCGGGCCAAAGCCAACCACACCATTAAACCCAACAACCAACTCTGACCCCGGATAGGTAAAGTCGTTCAGCTCAGCGAGTTCGAGGTCAGAATAAAACGCGCCGAATGTCGCCCGCAGACGGTTTTCACGCGGCGTATTGAAACGCAATTCATGGGTCTGAACGGTAGTCTCAGTGGAAGACCGCACGAACAGGTTTGGCGCCTGACAGGTTCCGGCAGGACCGGCTGCTCCTGGATACGTCACTGACCCATCACAGATATAATAAGGAAGATATTGGCCGACGAAGAGATAGTCTGAATAGTCGACCGTCTGATCCGTGGTCCGCTCTGTATAAGCGCCGGTATAAAGCGCTTCCAGCATACCGAGGCGGCCTTCAAGCGTCCAACTCGTATTGTGGAAGCTGTCTTCGATATCATCATCGGAGAAGCGTTCGATGTCATAATCATCTAGCTCAGGATCGGCGAAGAAGACGCCTTCACTGTCCAACTGTTGCTGCGCGTGCGATACGAGCAGGCTCCAGTCACTGTTGAACTCGTAAGACCCTGACAAACGGAAGCCCGCATATCGCGTATCGTTGAAGTCATTTTCAACGAGGCTCGAATTGTTCGCTGCGATGAAGTTCACCGCAGAAAGATCGGCACCAGCCTGGAAGCCTTCACGGCCAGACGACACGACCACGCCATTGTCTCGAACTGTGCCCGCAGACCGGAACCGCGCAGAATCTGCTGCTGTTCGGGTGCCGCCAACATTGTCGATGTAACCGCCCTGATTATCGACATAGACCACCCCGCGCAGGGCGAGCTTGTCAGACACCGGGACGTTCAGCATCGCCTCGACGCTGTTGCTCATTTCGCCGCCATCAGTGAACGCCGTTGAAGCTTTCAAGGAGGCTGAAACCCCGTTCGGATCAGGCTTGTTAGTGATCAGTCGGACGGTACCGGCCTGAGAGCTCGCCCCAAAAAGTGTGCCTTGTGGACCGGACAGAACTTCGACGCGCTGCAAGTCGGCTGCGTAGACGTCCAGGTTACGGCCAGGCTGTCCGAGCGGCTGCTCGTCGAGATAGAAGGCAACGTTTGGCGCCAGACCCGCAACACCTGCCGTCGTCAGGTTTGGTGTCGTGGAGGCCAGTCCGCGAATGTAAATTGTGTTTTGACCTGGGCCAGATCCACCAGCTGTCACGCCAGGGAGTTGAACGAGATAGTCGGTGAAGTTTTTCACGCCGAGCGATTCGAGCTCTTGCTCACCTAGCGCGTTGACCGCAACTGGAATGCTCTGCGCGCTTTCGGTGCGCTTGGTGGCTGTAACCGTGACTGGTTTAAGACGACGAGCGTCAGATTCTTCCGTTTCCTGGGCGACTGCGCCCAAACCAAAAAGACCCGTAATGGCGATCAGTGAAGCGCCACTCATTAGTCGATACATGTATTTGCCCCTCGGGGTTTGCTCAGATCGCGCAGGCCCACGCCGAATTACGCAGGGCGCACAGAATCGCGATCTCTCGATGGTGCCCGCTACCTACCAAATAGTTCGACGATTGAAACAATTCAGCTGCGTTTCCATGAGAAAAACTCATCTAAAACGCGAATGTGTGCTAAAAATACGCCAGTTTCAGCCCTTACTGACACGGGGCTCCCCGACGAGAGTCAGTGCAATGCTTTGATCATCGACACAATTCGTGCATGAGACTGAAACACTGTCCTAATAGTGGTGATAAATGCCTGATACTGAACACATCGCCGGTTCTGAAACCGAGTATGATACCGAGTACGAAATCGGTCAGGACAATGTTGAAGTCCTCGGGCTTGATGTCCACAATCCAGTCTTCTTTCTGGCTGCCACGCTCGTGCTTGTATTTGGCGGCGCAACATTGGTGTTCCCAGAAGCGTCTGGCGCCTTTCTAAGTTCGCTGCGCGCACACACTTTGCAGTCGTTTGACTGGCTGTTTGCTGCAACCCCCGTGTTGGTCTTCACGTTTTGCATGATCCTCGCGGTCTCCCCTTTAGGTCGAATTCGACTCGGCGGGTCTGCAGCCAGCCCTGATTATAAAGTCCATTCATGGATCGCCATGTTGTTTGCGGCAGGCGTTGGCATCGGCTTCATGTTCTGGGGCGCGGCTGAACCCCTCGCCTATCATACGGATTGGTTCGGAATGCCGCTCAATGCCGTACCCGGCACGCCGGAAGCGGATCGCTTAGCTTTCAGCGCGACCCTGTTTCACTGGGGAATTGCCCCCTGGGCGATTTACGCTGTGGTCGGCCTCTCGCTCGGCTTCTTCGCGCACAATAAGGGCCTGCCGCTTTCCATTCGATCGGCGTTTTACCCGATCCTCGGAGAGCGCGTCTGGGGCTGGCCCGGTCATGTGATTGACCTGTTTGCAGTCGTTTCGACGATTTTCGGCCTCGCCACAACGATTGGCCTGGGCGGAACCCAAGCGGCCAGTGGCCTCGGCTATATGTTCGACTTCGAGCCGAATATATGGATTCAGGTTGGATTGATTTCTGCAATGACCGCCCTGGCCATTATTTCCGTGATCCGCGGCATGGATGGCGGCGTCAAACTGCTCTCCAATTTGAACATGATCGTGGCTTTTGGACTTTTGGTCTTCGTGGTGATTGCCGGGCCAACCGCTCTGATCTTCACCGGTATGGGAGAGAATTTCCTGGCCTATCTGACAGATATGCCAGCGCTCACCAATTGGATTGGCCGTGAAGATATCGGCTGGTTCCATGATTGGACGATTTTCTATTGGGCCTGGTGGATCTCCTGGTCACCTTTTGTCGGGATGTTTATCGCCCGGATCTCACGCGGCCGCACGGTTCGAGAGTTTTTCGCTGTCGTGCTGCTGGCCCCGTTCGCCATCTGTGTGGTTTGGTTCTCGGCATTCGGTGAAACAGCTGTCTTCCAGTATGAGAATGGAATTGGCGACCTCTCAGGCGGCATTGTAAGCTCCGCGACGGTTCTCTTCCAAATGTTGGCGACAATGCCTTGGGGCGGCGTGACCTCGATCATCGCGATCGGTCTGCTGATTGTCTTCATCGTGACCTCGGCCGACTCTGGCGCTTTAGTGGTCGATACAATCACATCAGGCGGCAAGACCGACGCGCCTGTCACGCAGCGGGTCTTTTGGGCTTGTATGCTCGGCCTCACCGCATCCGCCCTTCTCTATGGCGGCGGCACGTCTGCCTTGGAATCGCTGCAAGCCGGAACCATCGCCGCTGCGCTGCCATTCACATTCGTCTTGTTGGTATGCTGTGTCAGCCTGTATCTGGGCATGCGAGACGAGCCGCACGACTAAGGCTCGCTCGCCGCGATCGACATCTCTAATCATCAGGAAAATGGTGCCCGGGGGCGGGACCAATAATCCGTATTATTTCAACCATTTGCAGGAAAGTGGGACACTTATTTCTACCAGCATTTATTGGGTTTTCTCGGAAAAGTGTCCCACCGGTTTGGGTCGGCTTCATGGAGGGTGATCGCGCCTTGGGGAAAGTGGGACACTCCATTTTCAATTGCTGTCATTGGGTCTATCCAAGCGCGATATTCATATGCCAAGATACGTCATTGACTTATACGTCATTGACTTATACGTCATTGACTTATACGTCATTGACGCATATATGAGGAGATCAAGATTGGCAAAACAATCGGTTGTTGAGACGCCGGAGTTTATAAAACGGGCCAGCGCCGTGGGTATGTCAGATGAAGATCGTATGGACGTTATAGACCAGCTCGCTGCTAATCCGGAAGCAGGCATTTCGCTTGGCGGCGGTCTGCGCAAGGTGCGCGTTGCAAGGCGCGGGGGCGGAAAGAGCGGAGGCTATCGTGTACTCCACTTCTACCGGGAGCCAGACATGCCGGTCTTTCTACTGTCAGTGTTTGCCAAGAACGAGAAGGCCAACATCACCCGAGCTGAACGGGCCGACTTGATCAAGCTATGCGACTTGATTGCCAAAACTTATGGAGCGCAAAAATGACTGACGCCTACAAAAGCATCAAAAAGGGTCTTGAAGACGCCCTCTCCCACGCAAACGGCAAAGATGTCGGCGCGCGCGTTCACCAAGTCGAAGTGCCGGAACCTGACGTCGCTGCGATACGCGCCCGCGCTGGTCTCTCTCAAGCAGAATTCGCGCGGAGTATTGGTGTTGCCGTTGGCACCTTGCGCGGCTGGGAGCAAGGGCGGCGCAGGCCTGATGGCCCCGCGCGCGTGCTGCTTGCGCTGATAGAAAAGCGTCCCGGCATCGTTGAAGATGAGTTGAACCTTTGAAACTATTCGATTGCGAGCGAAGAACGAACAAATGCAGCTCACGAAAAATCGTAGATGATCATCAGTACCTTAACTGTGCGCTGACGCACGTATCCAGCGCCGCACTCGATAGCCACCGCTGGCCGATACTTTTCGGCCAGCGGCATTTGGATGTCGCTATCGCTTGAGTTTCAATTGCAAACCCCAGGTTAGAGGGTCGCCGACGGCACAGCGCATTGCTGTGGTATTGTTGTTGGCGTTCGTCGCGCCGAGCTGTCCGCCGAAAGGTTGCGCAAATATCGCACGACAATAGCCTTCATCGCCAAGGTTGCGCCCGAACGCGCTGACTTCCCACGCACCGTCGTATGCACGAACACCGACACGTGCATTGAAGAGCTGGTAGGCCTCCTGAATGGTTTGCGGATTTTGATTGGTGTTTCCGCCCGCATTGTGCTCGCCCATATATTGGGTCTCACCTCTCAAGAAGTATTCGGTGCCGTTCCAGAAGGTTAAGTCATCACTCCAATCGGCAACAAGCGATCCTTGCCACTCAGGCGAAAAATGAGCTGACTGCCCTGTGAGGTCTTGCGGTAATCCACCCGGAAGCGGCGAAGCATTCTGATAATCCTGAAACTCGGAATCCAGATAAGAGAGACCACCTGTGAAGGTAAGCTGATCCAACGGCGCCCAGACAAAATCAGTTTCGAGACCTTGCTGGCGAAGCTCACCAGCATTGCGCGTAATAAATGAAATGCCGTCAAAGGCACGATCCTGGAAATCTTCAATATCCATTCTGAACAACGTTGCGTTCAGCTGTAGCGTGTTGTCAAACAGTTGGGATTTGATGCCAAGTTCATAGTTGGTTGTCGTTTCCGGACCGAAGCCACGTTGCTCCCGCGTCAGCGCCGGGAAGACTCCTTCAGAATTGAAGCCCCCTGATTTAAAGCCCGAAGATACGGTTCCGAAGAGCATGATGTCATCGGCAGGGAAATAGCTCGCATTCGCGAAGAAGGTGAATGCGTCCGTGTCTCCATAGTCGCCTGCGTCCAGCCCTAGTTGTGAATCAGGCGCTCTGATGCTGAGGGCAACAACAAACGGATTGTTGATTGCGTTGGTGAAGTCACCGGTTTTATCGTCGGTTGTGTAACGCCCGCCGAGGGTCAGCGACCACGCATCGTTTACGTGCCAAGTGCCTTGACCGTAGGCCGCGACGCTTTGCAGATCTTGATTGAACTCACTGTCACTGACATCGATTTGCGGGGCGGCTGCACAGCCCTGAGCGGCCGGCAACCCTGCCAGTCCTGCCACGACCGGAATACAGAATTGTGCACCGAAGTCGAAATCCTGATCAATGTAGTAGGACTCGTCATAGAAGAAGAGACCGGCGACGTATTCGAATGTTTCGCCTTCCGGAGACAAGAGTTGGAACTCCTGACTGAATGTTTCGGTGGCATAAGTCGTTTTGCGCGGAAAGAGTTGGGCCGGAAGTCTTAGCGCGCTTTCAAATACATCCGCGTCCCATTCACGATAGGATGTAATCGACTTGATCGTATGGCCTGACCCAAGTTCGTATTCGGCATCTACGGATAAACCCCATTGCTCATCGGCCAGCGTGTCGCGGTGATCCTGATAAATGTCGTGATCAAACGGATCAGCCGTTACAAGGTTCGTCGCATCTGGACCAAACAAAGCGCTGATCGTTCCCAGGAATTGAGGAGACTCGGTTCCATTCAAGAATTCAATCGTCGTGCCGTCGGAGTTGACTTCACCATAATCCGCGCTGACCACAACATTGAAGTTCGGCGCGAAGTCGAAATCGAGTTTGCCGCGCAGATTAAAGTCGGCTTGCGCACCGAACTCTTCACCAGTGAAGAGGTTATCTCCAAACCCGCCTCGCTCATTATACTTGCCGCTAAGCCGGAAAGCGACGGCATCATTTATCGGCGCAGAAACGCTGCCACCCACAGTGAATGCATCATACGACCCAAACCCAAGATCGAGTGAGCTTTCCAAGCCATCACGCGACGCGGATTTTGTTCGGATGTTCAACGCGCCCATTGGTGTATTCCGACCAAATAGCGTACCCTGCGGTCCGCGAAGCACTTCGACAGCTTCCAGGTCGATCAAATTGCCGACGACCGAGCCAGATCGTGGGTAGTAAACCCCATCAATGAACACGCCGACCGAAGGTTCAATCGCGTTGTTTCCAACAGAGCCAACGCCCCTGATAATGATACGTTGATTGGTTTTCTGCGAAGATTGAGAGATGCTGAAGTTCGGAGAATACAAGGCGATGTCCGTAAGCGTTTCAACGCCGGACTCTTCAATAAACTCAGCGCCATAGGCCGAAATCGAAATCGGAACGTCCTGAATATCTTGGGCGCGTTTTTGCGCGGTCACAGTAACGGTTGTGAGCCTGCGTTGGTCCTGCACTTCGGGCTCAGCCGTATCCTGAGCCAGTGAGATTTGTGGTGTCATCGCAAAGCAGACACCTGTCATTAGAATACGCTTATACACAGTTCATCCTCCCAGATGCGTTGGTTTGTTTAGTTTGGTGTTTTTTCGAGTGGGGGTAATGCCAGGTCGATGGCGTAGAACTCTTCGACAACGTCCGGCGTTGGCGAATAGATCCGAAACGTCACGCGAAACGGACGGCCTTCCGGTGATGGAAGCCAGTTTTTCATTTTGTCTTCGGATGGAGCATCTGGTTGGATCCAGAGCTCTAGCGAGCCGTCATCATTCCAGCTGATATTACTCGAGCTGCCGAGCCTATAGCGATCAATCGGATTGTCGATGAACCGAAACGTTTCTCCGTCATACATTGTGGCTGACCAGAAACCGAGCGGATTCAATTTTGGTAGCGTGCCCGGCTCAAACCGCATTCGGTAGGTGTTTGATCCATTGAGGGCTTCCCCGTCGGCATCAAAGTAGGTGTAGAAATAGATCGCTTCTTCTGGGTCATTCCCCATCAATCCAACCAAAGACATGGCGGCGCGAGCCGCATAATCAAAGACGATGTTGTCCGCATAACGACCTGCGTCCCAACCGGTTGGAAAACGCTTGCCACGGTTGCGGCGCAAATATTGGATCGCGACTGGACCATCTCTAAGGGCACGTTCCACACCGCGCCGCGTCGCCGGATCCAAACTGTCCGGATCGAAAGGCTTTCCTGGCTCAAGCCCGATGCGCCAAAGCGATGCGTTCATGGCGCGGTGGCGGTTTGGCGGCGGATAAACTGCCATAAGGTCAGCAGCCGTCTCAAAATAGGCAAACGGACCGGAATACGAGGTGCGTTCGCGTTTCGGTGGGATCGTCGGAGGAGTGTCTGAAGGACTGCCATCCCAGTCTGAAAGAGCGGTCAGGGACATTTGCGCCTGATAAGACTGCACGATTGGTAATTCTTCGGGCCCGGAGAGAGCTATACGAATGGCCAGAAAAGACATGTTCGTATCGATGTCGACGCGGGTTAATTCTGGGGGTAATTCTCCGGTCCAGTCTGGCCCCACGAAAGCAAGGTAAGCCGCATCATTTCCGTTCGCCGTCGGCGAATAGGCATAAGGTATGTTCTCCACATAGGCGTTGGTGACCTGCACGACCGCGTAACGGTCTTTGATCTCCGGCATTTCCAGAATGATGGGTTCAGCCGTTAAATCGAGGGCCACACCCGTGTAAACGGTGTCGTTATTCGGGCTGTAAGGCATGTCACTCTGTGCATCAGCCAGTATACTCATATGACCAAGGCGATTGATCGGCGCGATCGGCGCCGTACCAATCGGCGCGGTGATTTGTTCGCGGCGCTTTATTTCACGATCAACGATCGTCAGCGGGAAGGTATAGAGGTACGCCTGCAAGGCGTAGCTGTAGGCGAGTGCCTCTAGACCGTCCTCATCGGATAAATCCTGCGATGCTGCCTCATCAGAGATGGCAGCAGGTGTCCTCTCCTCTTGCGACGCACAGCCTGCAATAAAAGTCACAGAGGCCAAAGCGAATATGCAAATTTGTGACGAAAGCTTTGTTACTTTTTTCATTTTACTTCTCCTTCGAGGAAGCGGCGGCCTACAAACACGGGAAGAAGGCTTCGATCTGATTGGGAAGACCGTAGCGAGTGACGGGCATGTACTCCGCCATCACTTCGCTCAGATCCTCTTGGCGAAAGACCTTCTGCACCGAGTGTTCAAAGTCTGGCGCGGTCAGCATGTGGCGGATTTGAACGACGGTAACATCTGGATCGAAAATGCCGTCGCCATCCTCAGCCATTGGAAGCCAACCTAGACCGCATTCGGGTGTCGCATTGCGTGGCCGGTCTTCCTCGCGACTCACAATCACGGTGTAATAGCCTCTTGGATCGAGTGGGATTTCTTCATCGAAGAGGCAGTCATTGACGCGTGTATTTGACAGGCCCTGGTTTGAACAAATCGACCAATAGCGGAGGTCACCATCGCCCATGATGGTATCCCCGCCATGTGTCTTAGGTGTCGTTGGCGCCTTGCCTCGCACCATGAACACTTTGCCATGCTTGCGATTGATAATCGTGCGTATGTAATGGTTGTCGAGATTTGGGTAGAAGCCACCTTCAGAGCGTCGGGCTTCGGGATTAATGAAGCCGGTATAAATGCCAAGCAGGCTCTCACGGTCGAGTTGAATGAACCACTCAGCGGGTATTTTTGACGGCCAGGTGTCGGGCTTGTCAGGCTGGGTGATTAGCTCTCGGTATTCATTTGGAGGCACTCCCACCGCATCCAACGTGATAGCGAGCGGTTGCCTCGTTCTGAGGCTTTGGCATGCCTCATCACCGGTAAGGACAGTCCCGTCTGCTAGCGTGAGTTCTGGCTCAGGTAGCGATACACCACCAGCGGGCGCCGTGCCCTCGTCTGGAAGATAAATTCTGTAGAGAATTACCTGCTGGTTCATGCGCCCATATCCCGGCGTATGCAGAATATTCCCGCTCCCCAAAACCGCGCGTTCGCCAATAACGCGCTCCACCTCCGGCGTTTTATTGAGAATTTGCACAGAGTATCCGCGATGCGGCGAATTGCGAAGATTGCCTGGAATGAATGGATTGATGGACTTTTCGGGCTCGCCGCTCGCTTCAACTTGCTGAGCATGAGCGACACCAAAAAGTGAGGCAAAGCGATTTGTATCTTCTTTAGAAGGAAGCGAAGACTGTGTTTCGTCGTTCCGTGACGGCCCCGGCTCGATCAAATAATCTGCCAGCGACTCGATTGGTCGACCACGCTCATCATACGAGATCAGCGACATGTAACGCGAATACGGGTACTCTCCGTTGAGGTTCAGCGTAGCCCCCTCAGGCATTGTGAAGACCGCTGCCCAGTAAAAAACATTGGCATCCGGATATGCGATATTGATGTAAGGGTCGGCGCTGTGTGGCCCACGCGCCCAGAAACAGGTTCTCGGCCCTGGAATCGCGCTACTATTGGAGGCACTCACCGCGTAATCAATACCTGTGGTTTTATCCTCTGCAGCCACCGCATCATTCGCATTCTGACCGCAAGAACTGATGAGGAGCGTTCCTGATAGCACCACTGCACTTATGGTTTTTCGCATTTTTTATTCCTCCCGGTCCTGCTTGGTTAGACAAACCGGAAGGCATAGACTGCAAAGAAGTTTGCAATTAGGTTTTGGTGATGAAACAGGTAAATTCCAAACGATCGCTAGATCGGATCACGCTTCCTGATGGGATCGTCGCAAAGCTTACATCTGTCAGCAGGCGGGTGAACTACAAGAGAGGGACGCTTATCCACCAAGCAGGAGATCCAACCGACTCGCTATGTATCGTGACGTTGGGAAGAATCTCTGGCTATCGGCTTGATGAACACGGTAAATCTGGAGCGGCTTACATCGTCGGAGCGGGATCCGCGTTCGGTTTGTTTCCGCTGCTAGCGAAGAGGCCGAGGTCCCATAATTGTGAAGCTGTAGAGGACAGCCAGATAGCCCACGTTGGCTTCAAAGAAATTTGGCGTCTCATTGAAAACGACGCCGATGTAAGACAAAGAATTGTCACCTATCTCTGTGATCGACTTTCGATGGCTTACGATGTAATCGATGAAGAACGTCATCTTCCACTCCCAAAACGTTTGGCTCGACGGCTCGATGATTTCGCCGGTGATGATGATTGTGTTCGGCTCAGCCAACAACAACTCGCTGACCAGATGGGCGTTTCGCGAGTAGCAATCGGCACATCGATCAAAAAGCTATCCAAGTTGGGTTTTTTAGAAACAGGCTATGGAAAATTGATACTGTTGGAGCGACAAAAAATGAGAAATTTTTCTTCTACTCCAGGCGGCACGGAGCGCGGCTAAGGGTCTGTACTCAACCGCACGGTTTACCAATCCTGAGGGTGAAAGAAGCTGAGCGACTTAGTGTCTTGGCCCTCAATTTGCTTCTCATTGTGCATGGAGCACACGACCGAATCTCGGACGCTTTCGCAACTTTCACTGACGCATTTGGGCCGTCATGCGAACGATCGACTGTTGTTTGGTCGACCGCTGAAGACGGAAAAACTGAGCTCGCAGGATGCACTTCACAGCTTCGAACCCGATCAGATGTTCGGGTTTGTCCGTTGGCGAGGCGATGAATATGGCACCCAAACCTGGCGTGTGATTGTCGCCCAAGCAGGGTCTCCAAGAGAGCGATTGACCCGCATTCCTGGCATCCAACCTGGCGCGCACTTATTGCTCCATGCCTTCGGAAAAGCGCGTGCAAAACGAGCGCTTCGTGTGATTGATTTGCTCTCCGAAGCGCACGTTTTGCATGAGATCGCGCCAGCCTATTGGCGCCATGTTCACCTGCAAATTTCAAGAAACCTTGAGCTCGAACCTTATGATCCAGACGCGTTTGCTGCGCTCGCGCGCGCCAAGGCGGTCACATAATGGCCAGATGGTTCGAGGCAAGCTCAGCGGTTCGACGTCAAAGCAGCGAAGTAACGCAAGATAAAAGCAACTGTGTCCGACAGACACAGATTGCCAATGGGGATGGGGTTTTCAGGCGAGTCATGAACACGAGCCCAGCGAGTCGCAGATTTTGCGAGATCGCCCGCCATTGCTACGTATACGTCCGACTCGGATTTGTGCATGTATTACCCGTTTCCTGGTGCATGGGCTTCGTGTGGGTCAATGCTGACGGGCGATTACACCGCAAAAATTGGTGCATACAATGAGCGGGCAAGATGAGTTCAAGTTCCGACCGAGACTTGGGCGTATCGGTTCAAAGGGCGGCGCCAATCCCTCCAGCATCAAGGCTTATTTGAAGTCGGCCAGAAAGCGATCCGGCAAAATGAATGGCGGGAGCGCCCGAGCTTTTGCTTTTGCCGGCGCACGGCGGGTCATGATCAAGGCCCGGGTTCACCGGCTGAGCGGCGGTGGCGGCGGCGCGCAACGCGCGCATGTTTCCTACCTCGAACGAGATGGCGCTGGGAAGGACCGCGATCCTGCCAAATTCTATAATGATGTCGAAGAAGCGCTCGACGGTCAGGCCTGGCTCAAAGAGCATACGAATGAGCGCCATCATTTTCGGTTCATTGTCTCACCGGAAGATGGCGAGAAGCTGCAGGATCTGAAGCCCTTTGTGCGTGAGCTTGTCTCTAACATGGAAATCGATCTTGAAACCAAACTCGATTGGATCGCGGTCGATCATTACAACACGCAGCATCCCCACACCCATATCGTGATGAGCGGCAAACGAGATGACGGCAAGGATCTCGTTATCCCCCGCGCCTATCTCTCAAATGGAATGCGTGAACGCGCCAGCGCGCTTCTAACCCGAGAGCTTGGACTGCAGACTGAGCAAGAGGTCTCCGCCAAACTGGAGCGCGACATCAGTGCGCGCAGAGTCACCCGTATCGACCTGATTCTAAGCGGCGAGATGGATCGAAACGGCATGATCGATCTCTCAAATCTCAAGCGGCACCGTCCGCACTATCAAGCCCGGTTACACCTATTGCGTGATCTTGGCCTTGCACAGCATCAGTCTGGTTCGATCTGGACCGTCGATAAGGAGCTTAATTCTACGCTCGCAGCCGTGGAGAGATCCGACGCAATCGCACGTCGTATAGAACACGCCATTCAAACCTCCGGCCTGGATCGGATTGGTGCGCACGAACAAGGCGGTTACGATGCCCGTCAGTCTGTGCAAGGTCGCTTGCTCAAAATCGGCTATGCTGATGAGCTGCAGGATCAGCGTTATGCAATCGTGGATGGTCTGGATGGCCGCGTCCATCACTTTGATCTTGGTACGCATTTCCCAAGTGACTTGCGGCCCGGACAAATGATTGAGGTAAAACCGCGCTCGCCCGGAGCCATAGACATGGACCACGAGATTGAGCGTGTCGCGGCTGAGCACGATGGGGTCTATTCAGAAGAAAACCACCGCGCGCTTGATCCCAAAATCCGTTCGCCCCACTTGGAAGCGGTCAACAATCGAATTGAAGCGCTGGAACGGGCCGGACTCGTAGAGCGCTTCTCGGACGGCGACGTACTGGTCACCGATGGCTTCATCGATCGTGTAAACGATCACTTCGGCAAAGCGGTAAAGCGCTCCCCGACAATTATTCGTAAGCTTGAGGGGCATGCCTTCGAACAACAGATTGAGGCGGAAGGTGAAACCTGGCTTGATCGCCAGCTCGCGGGCACGGCAAAGGAACCACTCAGTGAGGCCGGGCTTGGCGGTGAGGTTCGCAGCGCCATGGCACAGCGTATGACCATTCATAAAGATCGTGGGCTCGTCTTAGATCCGGGCGCAACATCGCTCACGCGCGCGCAGCTCAGAACACTTCAGGAGCTCAGTCTTAAACAAGCAGCCTCAGAGGTGGAGAAACAAACTGGTCTCTCACATCGCCCCTTGAAACCAGGACAAGAGATTGAGGGCACATTCAAGCAGGTCTACCAAACTCAGAATGCGAAGTTCGCGATTATCGAGCGCGGTCATGAGTTTTCACTTGTTCCCTGGAAGCCGAGCCTGGAGCGGATGCGCAATCGCCAAATCCAGCTCTCCGTGTCTCCAGGCGGTGGGATCACTTGGACACGCGGGCGCTCTCTGGGATTAAGCCGGTAAGAGGGTGGCCTACAGGTCAAAAGGCAAGATCTGCCATTTGACCATAACGAGTTTCCATTCATCGGCTCTGGCGCGTCAAGGCTGGCCGTTTGGCCACCGCATTGCGGCGGATCGGCCTTGACCCGCCAGACCCGATAAGACACGCGAATTTTGGATTGAGAATTCGCCTGGGTTTTTGAAAAATCTGATTTGAGCGCCCTGCTCGGCGATCAACGCGAGCAACATTTCAAGAAAAAATCAGCGATTTTCATAACTGGCGGCAAAGCCTCACAAATCGCGGCAAAAGCTTACAAGACTTGGGCGGTTTAGGGCTTGACGGGGGCTTTTTTCGGCCCGCAGACTTCCCCTCATGAGTAGAATTTATACCACAGTAATCAATGAGGTCGGCCGATGAAACCTCGTCTTATTGCATATGTGCCAAAGCAAATTCATGCGAAAGTTGTCGCGCTTTCAAAGAAGCAAGGCATGACACAATCCTCCGTGATAGAGGATGCCCTGGCGGTGTATTTCTCTGTTTCCGTCCATCATGAGCGAGACGCGGCTTTAATCCAGAGACAGGATGAAACGTTGAGACAGCTCGCGCGGATCGAGCGTGAACAGAATGCCGTGATCGAAATGGCGGACATGCTCGCTTGGTATCATCTCGCCTTTGCACCGCCGATGACCGCGGAACAAAAGCAAGCGGCAAAAGTTCGGGCGAAGTCGGGGCTGGAACACTTCCGAATGCAACTCGCGAAAAGGCTCGCCCCAGGTCGAAAACTACTCGGAGAGGCGCTCGCGGACGAAGTCTTCAGGGAGGATGATTTCGGGGTGATCGAAGGAACGCCGGTGGCCGCGGAGTGAGAATGCCGGACACTTCGTTCCTACCTACGAATCTTGCCCCCCGACTTCTCGACAGAAGAGCATCTGCTGCTTACGTTGGGTTGTCAGCGAGTAAGTTTGATGAGCTGGTGGGTGACGGACGGATGCCCAAACCGAAAAGAATCGACAGGCGAAGGGCTTGGGACATACGCGCGCTGGACACCGCTATTGATGCCCTACCCAGCGGAGATGAGATAGAAAACAATCCGTTCGACGATTAAAGGGTAACAGCCGATGCGTATAAAACTTAAGTATGTTGTCGAAGACGTGGATCGGCATGGCAACGTCCGCTTATATTATCGCCGAAAAGGGCAGCCCAAGGTCCGTTTACGAGGGCCGATAGGATCACCAGAATTTCTTGCCGCATATCGGGCCGCGCAGACAGGTGTGCAGCAAGCAATCGAGAACCCAGGACTTCCGCGGATAAAACCGAAAAGCTTACGTTGGCTATGCGTCGAATATTACCGCTCGCCCGAATTCAAACGCCTCGCACCACGAACACGGACTATCAGGCGGCGCTTTCTGGAGCGTGTTTGTGATCGGCTTGATACGAAAGGCCGGAAAGATGGCGACAAACCCTACGCACTCCTTGAGCCAAGGCATGTCCGCAGATGGCGAGATGAGAAACAGGAGACACCTGCAGAAGCGGACAACCTCGTGAAGGCCATCCGCGTTCTCTATAGTTTCGCTATCGAAAACGATCTGCACGACCGTAATCCAGCAGCGAGCGTGAAGAACATCAACAAGCACGCGAAGGGCATTCATTGCTGGACCGAGGAAGAGATCGCTCAGTTTGAGGCGGTTCACCCCATTGGTTCACAAGCCAGGTTAGCACTAGCGCTTGGCCTTTATACGACGCAGCGGCGCGCGGACCTTGTGAAGCTTGGCCGACAGCACATGAAGGATGGATACTTCTACTTAACGCAGCATAAGAACCGAAACCGGAAACCCGTGCATTTGCAGATTTGGATACATCCGGAGCTGCAACGCATCATTGATGCAACACCCACGAACGGTCTGACGCTTATTGAAACTGCCTTCGGCAAGCCGTTCACATCGAACGGTTTCGGGAACAGGTTCAAGAAGTGGTGTCAGGACGCGGGCTTACCTGAACGCTGTAGCGTTCACGGTTTACGGAAGGCGGGCGCAACGCGGCTAGCGAATAGCGGAGCGTCGGATCATGATATTATGGCTGTGACCGGCCATACCACCGTAAAGCAATTGCATGGATATACACGGGAAGCTGATCGCAAAGTTGGTGCAGAGCGCGCCTTGAAAAACCTCTAGGTCTGCTAGTTCCTAAAACCGGACATAATGATATCGGTATTTGCCTCGCATCGTGGACGTTCATTTCTGAAAAAATCTCAGTGAACTTTGAGTGTCAATCGCGGCGCGTTATCGATTTCAATTCTATAGATTACTCCAAAGTAGGCGCCGGGGGATCCTTGTAAGCTGGGTTGTCTGCAATCATTCGTTTTGGAAGGTCAAACCCATTTTGGTTAGATATGAGATAGCGATTTGCGTAACTTACTTGCAGAGAGTTGATCAAGTTAACTTGGTCTTCGTCAGCGTCCAATACCGAAGCCTCCCGAATGCCAGCACGAAGCTTTTCACAAGTTTCAAACACGCTACGATACTTTTCTTCAGTATAGTCTATTTGTCGTAGAACATCTCCTAAAGACTGATTGCCGCGCGTAACCGATTGGAACACCAGTCGCTGTAGCTGCTCCTTGCGTTGTATTGCGTCGTCGAGAATTGATCGACACCAAAAAGTAACGCACAGCTGCGGCGAAATCGGAGTGTAAATCTGTATTCCCGGTAGCGCCCACCCGATATTTCCATATGCACCGAAGTCTCGATCATTGTGTAAGACCACTGGATGGTCTCCAAGTAGCATAGGATGATCACTCGGGGCTTCCATTAGGAAAACTTCTCGAGGCTGAAGCATCATCGCGAATCTCTTGGTGTCCTCGAAGATTTTGGTAAGATAGAACCGCTTAGCTTTTTCTTCGTCGATTTCTTCTATTCCCTGAACTTGATCTCGAGGCACGCCCATCGCTTCAACGTGCTCGAGCATTTTCTGGTTCAATTGTTGGAGTTGAGTGCGCAGAAACTTAGTTCGGAGGAACTGAAACGCGACGAAGAACCGTAGTATTAGCAATTCATCTTCAGTGAAATTCAACAGGCTCTTCTGATCTAGCGCCTTTGCGATTACGGGCTGATATAGAGCCTCGAAGCGCGTCACCGCGCTCTCAAAGGATACAACCCACTCTTCAAACTGAAACTCGTTGAATCCGTTCTCAGCGCAAATGTTGCGCGGATTCGTGAGGAACGTTCGTTCGCTTGAGAGATCGAAAACGTTGACTTGCCCACGTTCATTCGCGGAGAAATTACCGATTAGATGCTGCGGTACATAGTGATGGACTTTCGCGCGATTTGGCATTGCCGGCTCCGAATCCAAGTTTCGCCTTCGATTGTGCTATAAGAATTCACCCAAAATCATTTGGCGGTCTCTAAAGTACCCAACGTTTCGGCTCAAACAATAATCTAGATTTCCTCAAAAGCATTTGGGTTACTGATTGGTCTAAAAACCGAAGCCGGCAGGCTTCTATTTAGGGTGGTATCTGCTACCTACGATAAATGCCTGAAATGACGATCATCCCAGATAACGAAACTGATATTGATCTTCTCTACTATGAGGCGATATCCAGGACCGTCGTTGAGTTGATTTCGTCGGCCAGTGAAGAACCTCTTACCATTGGTGTCCATGGCGACTGGGGTGCGGGAAAATCGAGCATCCTGAAGATGCTCGAGAAGTCTTATTCCGAACAAGACGAAACGCTCTGTATCCGATTCAACGGATGGTTATTCCAAGGTTTTGAAGACACTAAGGCCGTCCTGATTGAGACCATTGTTGAAGAGCTTAAACAACGGCGAGCTCTGACCGGGAAGGCGCTAGACAAAGCAAAGTCCATTCTCAAACGAGTCGACTTGATGAAAGTGGCCCGCAAGGCTGGTGGGTTGGCATTCACTGTTGCCACAGGATTGCCAACAATAGACCAGGCGAAAGAAATCATCTCTGGAGCAAAATCTTTGTTTGGCGATGGACAGGCAATCGACGCGGAGGGCGTTGAGTCATTCCTCGCTGAAGCGAGTGATTATTTTAAAGAGGCAGAGCCTGAGTCGATCCCGACTCAAATTCACGCGTTCAGAGAGGAATTTCAAGAACTCCTTTCGTTGGCACAAATAGATCGACTTATCGTTGTAGTGGATGATTTGGATCGTTGTCTCCCCGAAACCGCGATTGAAACGCTGGAAGCGATCCGCCTCTTTCTTTTCGTGCCTGGCGCTGCGTTCGTTATCGCCGCCGATGAGGCGATGATCGAATACGCCGTCAAGAAACACTTTCCAGACCTACCACTCGCCGTTGGTCCGTCGTCATATGCGCGAAATTATCTTGAGAAGCTGATCCAAGTCCCATTCCGCCTGCCACCGTTAGGCTATGTGGAGACGCGGACCTATATTACTCTTCTGAATGTTGGTTGCTATTTAGAGCCCAATGATCCTGCGTTCGTCAAACTAATTGAACTGACCAAGGACGTTCTCAAGCGGCCTTGGGGGGGAGATGGTTTCGATCGTGAAACCATCACGGCCGCGCTGGGCACTGTGCCGCCGGAGATTGAGGCGGCTCTTCAATTAGCGGATCAAATCGCGCCACTTCTAACGGAAGGCTCACGCGGCAATCCGCGTCAGATCAAACGATTCTTGAACACCATGAATCTAAGGCTCGCCATTGCGAAACAGCGAGGGATCGGAGACGACGTTAATGCTGCCGTCCTAGCAAAACTCATGTTAGCGGAACGCTTCGCCACAGAATTTTACGAGGACCTTGAACGAGAGGCTTCGATCGACGGCATTTCAGCGGGATTGAAAGCGCTCGAAGCACTTGCCAAGGAACCCGAAGCTATCTCAGCGGACGAGTCAACAAATACGACCGAACCCGTCGCCTCGGAGGTCAAGGCAAAAGACTGGGTTTCTAACGGATGGATTCGTCGTTGGGTGCAGATCGAACCATCTCTCGCCGCAGTCGATCTACGTCCTTATCTCTTTGTTTCGCGAGATCGCAAAGCGGTCTTCTCTTCGACTTCAACACTTGCCCTGCAAGAAGCCTTAATCGAAAAGCTATGTGGTTCTCAACTTGGTGCCCGCGCGGCTGCTTTGGAGACTAGCTCGATGGCAGCGAACGAAGCCGAGCAAGTTTTCAACGCTGTCGCGCGCCGCGTTTCGAGCGCCACTGATCTTGCAAGAAAACCGGAGGGTATCGATGGGTTGTCGGAGCTCTGTAAAGTCCATAATGCGCTACATGCACCCACCGTCGCTATCCTACGCAATCTACCAGCCGCAAAGCTTGGCGCCTGGGCACCGGCCGGTTGGCGTCAAGTGATAACGGAGCCATCGGCCCGAAGAGAGCTAGACGCATTGATTGCGGTTTGGGCGGAGCAAGACGACAACAAGTTGCTAAAAGTGGCCGCGACTAAATCGCTTCCGAAGAAGGGGCGGTAGGCGATGGGGACTTCCAACACTTACGGAGGGCCAAAACGTGGACTCGTCCCACCATGGGCCGACGGTCCCGCAGACCCGCCTACACCTGAGCCAATGCCGGAGGGTGATCTAGAACAAGATTCCTCAAACACGGACAGCCCCGAAAATGCGGACTCACCATTGCCTGCCGCTCAACCGCCGCCGCGCCCGACCCTCAAAAATCCACGCGGTAATTTCACTCGGTTCACAAATAGCGGCGACACCAAAGCCCTAGGTCGAGCTGTCAGCGGGTATCTTTCCAGCACTGGCGGTTCAACGGGGGCAGTTCGTCGAATGCCAGCGTCTACACGCGCAGCGAAGGGCGTCGCAGGATTTGTTAACGCGTATGTCTCGGAAGGACCGCTGGAGGCGCTGAGTCGGTTTAGTCTTGATGGTTACGCGGGTCGACCGGCCATTGAGGTCTTAGATGCGGTAGCGGACGCCATTTGCCCGGATGGTGGGACGATCGATGAAGCAATTGCTCGCGATGCGATGTTCGAGGCGATCGCTGACCTAGACGCTGACGACCTCGGATCGTTCGAGGATTTATCGCAAGACCAATTGAACGCTTTTCTGAGTGATGTGATTGCGCGCAGCATTGTAACCAAAGTCATCAATGAGATCGGAACGAATAGTCTGCACGGATCGGCAAACGATACCGACTTCAAGCGGGCCGAAGAAATCTTACGTGACTATACCGTGGGCGCCGTCAACGATGCGCTCGGCAGCGAGTTTGATGCAGGTGCTTCACTAGAAGCCACTGAATTGGAGGCCAAGATTGATAGCGTTTTTCAAAACGCGTTCGAGATACTCCAAGTCATATTGGAGGCAGAGTGATGAGCCGCGACTATGTGTTCGTAATGGGGATGAAAGACGAGGGCCCCCAAGATCGAGCGGTAGATGCTACGGTCGTTGATCTATTGGATATGTCCGGCATCGTCGGCCATGGCGTCGGACCATTTCTCGAAGGGCTTCGTAATTTGAATGTGGTGCCTAGCGAGATCGGTATCGATCTTCTGGTGCTCGCATCCGCTGTCTACGCGGCGGATACGAGCTATAATCGTAAAAAGACTGACTATGATTCGTGGACACGTCAGTTCTCGTTATCCATCCCTGTCAGCAACGTAGAACGTTGGACCGATTTAGCAGACCATCTATCGAGCACACTGCGCTTTCTGACGGGCGATTATTGGAACCTTTGCTTTAGAGCGCGTCCGGCAGATAAAAGTGTGTTAGCCAAACCACCGGAAGAACTGGACCTGACGGCATTCGATTGTGTGTCGCTTTTCTCTGGCGGTCTAGACAGCCTTATTGGCGCGATCGATTTGTTGGCGTCCGGCAAACGGCCACTTCTCATAAGCCACTACTGGGATGCTCAGGCTTCGGCGGCCCAGAAAAGATTAAGCGAGTCGTTATCGAAAAAGTTTGGGGAAGACTCATATGGCTGGCTTCGTGCTCACATTGGTTTCAGTCGAGCGGACCTCGCCACCGCTGGGGAGGATGACAATCAGCGCGCTAGAAGTTTCTTGTTCTATTCCATGGCGGCCGTGGCCGCTGATGCGCTTGCGACGACTGAGACAGTAATCATTCCCGAAAACGGATTGATAGCACTCAATGTTCCACTAGAGCCGTTCCGACTTGGGTCGCTAAGTACTCGGACCGCTCACCCCCACTTCATCAAGAGCTATGAATCCTTTGTAAGACAGCTCGGGATCAAGAATTCTCTCACAAATCCGTATGGCTTCAAGACTAAAGGCGAGATGGTAAAAGAGTGCGCTGATGGAGAGTTTCTGAAGTCCATTGTGGCAGACTCAATGTCCTGTTCGGCGCCGGATAAACTTCGCTGGCAGAAAGCCAAACCACAGCACTGTGGCTTCTGTGTCCCATGCCTCATCAGACGCGCTTCTCTGCTATCTGGTCTAAGTGGCAAGGACCCAACGCTGTACTACCTAGACGACCTCAGAGCCGAAGAACTCGAGTCAATGCACGCCGAAGGCCGCAACATTCGTTCCTTTAAGTTTGCTGTCGCAGACGCTGCAACGAGGCCGAAAAGTCTGAAATACATTGTCCAAAAACCTGGTCCGCTAGAGCCGGACTTAATCGACAACTATGCGGGAATTTATGGTCGAGGTATGGCTGAGGTAGGGAAGCTATTGAGAGGCGTGGTCGCCCGACATGGATGAGAACAACGGTATCGAACTGGTAGACTTACATTGCCATCTCGACCTTCATGAAGATATGGCGGGGGCGTATCGTCGTTGCGATGTGCTAAATTGCGCTACGCTCGCGGTTACAACAACGCCAAAAGCTTTTGAACGTAACAGACAGTTTGCCGAGCGGACGCGATATGCGAAAGCTGCGCTAGGTTTACACCCTCAATTAGTGGCTGAACGCGCTGCTGAGCTAAAACTCTTTGAATCGCTGCTCCCTTCGACGCGTTACGTGGGGGAGATTGGACTAGATGCTGGAAAAGCTCATTACTCTTCCTTCTCTAAACAGATATTTGTCTTTCAGCGGATCCTCGATCTATGCAAACTACAAGGTGGAAAGGTCATCAGTGTACATAGCGCAAGGTGTCCGAAAAAGGTCTTGGATTGTATTGAACAGTCTGGCGCTTATCGAACATGCAAGATTGTTTTGCATTGGTTCTCCGCATCGAAGTCCGAAATTCAGAGGGCAATTGATATTGGGTGTTTTTTCTCCGTAAACGAGCGCCTGCTTGAAACGACAAACGGTCGCAACGTGCTTGCCCTGGCGCCAGGTTCTCGTATGCTCACAGAGACGGATGCACCATTTCTTGAGATCAACGGTCGACTATTACAAGGCGGGGACGTTGAGAATAGCATCGCTTTGATTGCGAAGTCTTGGGCAATTCCACTGGATGTGGCGCGTTCGAAAATTGCGAGAAACGCAATTCGTGTACTTGGCTAACAGCTGAAGCCAAAACCATGAGAACCTAAATCGACGAGTTTACATAATCTCGGATCAGGAGCGATAACTATCGCAGTTCGACTTCTTATGTCCGCTTTTGCTCGCCCAGCGGTCAGAACCTAACACACCTTAATATCCGCTCCTGAACCGTATCGGAAAACCGTGCGGCGCGGGATCAAGTGGCATCGCGTCCACCCCCCCCAACCAAATGGCGGCCATCCGAAAAAGCCCGATCAAATCGTTTGTTCCGCGAGCCTGCTGAAGCTCGGGATGTTTAGATGAGTTATCGACAAGCGGCCGAAGATTTGAACACTTTCTCGTTCGCGGGTATCAATTCGTTCAGGCAAAAGCGGTGAGACGAGGCGGTATCGGAATGAGCAAGTTCAAAAGCAGTATGTCAATCATCTCAGTGTTAGCGATGGTGTTCAGCTCGATTTTGGTCGCTTCTGCGCAGTCGGACGCTGAGGATGACAGCTTAGCTGAGATTTACTTCGAGTTGGCCGAAATAGGTCGAAGCCTCAACGGCGTGGATCAAGATGACCTAGACAACTACTTACAAGCTTGTGAGCGCGACCATGCACTCGCATGTAGAACAGCCGGATACTATCTTATCTCGGGAAAGCAGGTTCAGCGTGACGCCCAACGAGGCGTAAGCCTCTATCATAAGTCGTGCGATCTTGGTGACATAAACGGGTGCCTCGCAGCGTCGGCAGTGCATCGAAAAGGTGATGGCGTACCAAAGGATCAAAGCAAAGCCGCAGCAGCAGAGGCGAAGGCTTGCGAGCTGGCGAAAAATACGGATCAGGAACGTATGTTTTGCTAGGAATTGAAAGATCAATATGACCGGAGCGCTCACTGTTGTTTCAGCTCCAGCGGGTTCGCAATCTGGGAACTGGCACCGTAAGAATTCTCGGCGAATCTCCGCTGCAAACCCAAATCAGACGTCCGCTCTCGTCGTCTTTGCTGAAACCGAGAGAGACTAAGATGATATGAAATAAGGCGGTGTGGAACTGAGTCTTGACTGAATATTGATCTCAGCCCTTATTCGAATGATTGGAACAAGGGGATGTTCATGAGAATTATTTTGTTTGCGGCCGCATGTGCCTTGCTGATGTCCACCACGTCCGAAGCACAGCGGCGATCAATAGATCGTTTCGTAACGTACACGCCTGTCGAGAGTCCCGCCCTCATCGATGGAGTCGAATATCGTGATGACAACGTGAAGGCCGGTCGTATTTATGTTTCGTCAGAATTGCTCGCAGGCTTACCTTTCGCATTTCAGATGCAAGAGCAGCGCGGAGGGATGACACGAACCGTTCCAGCCATTCGAGCGGAAGTTGCGTTCCAAGGCCAAAGTCATCAGCTCAATGCCTACTATCATGGCGGAGAGTTGTCGTTCCAGTCAGCCATCCAAAATTATCGTGACCGCCAAAGCGTAATGGATGCGGTGGATGCGGCGATTACAAGCGGCGAGTCAGTAAGGATAACTGTATTCGACCTGCAATCTGATCAGAAAGTCCTGATCCACGACGGCGTGTTCGCAGCGCGTTAGTCGCGGCGATAATTGGATAATCCGCGAATGAAACGTGAAAACTCAGGCCCCTCGCATGACCACTGAGCAAATAGCGGATCGAGGTCCGATTGCAGTCGCCTGATCGTGCTCAGGCTGTATACATCGTAAGCCCCCTCTGAATTCTTAGCGCCAGAATAGAGATCTACAAGTGCGCGGTCGACAGCGATCGTCTCGCGACCTTCAACTCCTCCTGTCTGACGATTTGTCAGCGTGATGCTGACATTCTCGGTCCCATTAGGGGATCTGGAGCCGCATTTGGTATGTGCGCGTTCAACATAGGCGAGCAGTACCGACGAACGATATGGAAATTTCTGCCCCTCCTCGAGAGGCCGAGTCGACGGGGCTGGCTTCGTTGGCTCACTCGCCATGAAAACATCAAACGCCCATCCATCGCCCAATGGCCAGTTGTAAAGCGCTTTGTTGGATTGAAACCAGGCATTTCTCTCCGACTTTCGGGCTTCCGCTGCTGCGAGGAACTGACGACGCTCCGCGGCTTTTTGTTCAGCGATGCTGATCTCAGCCTGGGTTTTCATTCCGCGATTGTTGAATGCCAGCACATTGTTCCAAGCGGCCCCCTCAAACATCCGCGTTTGACTGACGGAGGGCGAGTAAGGCGATCCGAACATATGATGGAAGCTCGAGAACGCACGTTCTCCGCTATTGGCACGAACCTCTGCGGCGTCACCAATTGAGCCATCTCTCATGATTACCCGGTCTTTGAAATAGATTGTCGCACCAACCGAAACTGCATCTGGGCAGTACTGCGCAGCCAAGCGCTTCAAGAGTGGTTCTGGTAGAGCTGCACCCAGGTATTGCTTAGTCAGCTCGGTGTCGTTGGCCACATCAAATATGACAGAAAGTGAAAGTGTTTGAGATCGACCGCAGTGCTCATCATCATCATAAGCCCCCCGATCTAGCAAATGCACTGTGAAATTCGAGCCTGTGTGAATCAGTTCTCCCGCGTTATGGAGGATGAATCTCGATTGCGCGTTGGCTGTGCTCAGCGGAAACCACATTGCGAGGCAAACCGTGAAAACGACAATCAATTGGATCCGGAGTCCCACGAGCGCTCTCCTGTTTCGTAACTGTACTTTGAATTGATTATATAAATCTCTGAATTGCAACGCCCTTCGGAAACGAGAAGATAAAAGCAATGAGTGCTTTCGTTCTGTTCCAAGAAACACGATTGCGCAGCCGGCTTATGCCCCAGCATCCCGCAGGCGTTGTGTTGCGATGGTGAATGCTTGTCGCGTCCGAGACGCATCCGTGCCGGTATTTGATCGGAGCGCTTCCAGCATGGATTCACACTCGGCCCGATTGTGGCGAATCTCCTGGGAGAATGGCTTGATAATACCGATACCCCAATTGTTCTTGAAAACGGCTTGTGCTGTCGCACCGTCGCCCTCGAGGCGGATATACTCAAAGTAGTTAGAAAGCATGGTATCGCCTCCGGTGTCTTGTCTTCCGCAAGTGTTAGAGAGCTGTCTGCAGATCGACAAGGCAAACTAGGGTTCTATGACTTAAGCTAGGAGCGATTTGTTATGTCTCCTATTGCTCGCGTCTCAGCCAAAACCAGTTTTCACGAATGTTGTACAAAGCCAAGCATCTCCGACCAACACCGAACGTCACTTGGCATCACATGGCCCCCAGA
>Ga0256829_1000685_pt1 | contig 31705 bp, 32 predicted proteins | sample 131447metaG_FD_185979 | JGI IMG/M metagenome (GOLD analysis project Ga0256829, IMG submission 185979) | Hydrothermal vent microbial communities from Lau Basin, Pacific Ocean - 131-447 | ecosystem: Environmental > Aquatic > Marine > Hydrothermal vents | place: Pacific Ocean: Lau Basin | collected... | reverse complement strand
TGCAATTCTTCCTTTTGGTAACGCAACGCTTAACATGATATGCCCATCCTAACTAAAATTTTTTTCTACTATCTTTTTCATCCCTCTAAATATAAGTGTTCTATCAAAAATAGAATTATCAAAATATTTAGAAAAAAACTTACCGTCTCCGCCTGTAAAATAAATCTTTTTATCTTTACATGTATCTTTCAAAATCATCAAAATTGGCTTCACAACCCCATAAGAAAGTGCATCTGTAGTTTTTTGTGGAAGTGCTTCAAAATCAACACTCATGTTTAATTTAAATCTCAATTTATCAGAAATCCCTGAAAAACATTTTTCATATGCTGAAATTCCTGGCAATATAAAACCACCTAGATGTAAAGAATTTGCCATTATATCTACAGTAATTGCACTACCTGCATCGACAATTATTCCGTCTTTGATAGCCGTGCAAGCAGATATTCTATCTATCCCTAAGCCTTGATAGATTGTATCTAAACAAAATAGAGGTTCTATATTTATAAACCGAGCATTGTCATTTAAGCCCTTAGTAATGCTATCATTTACGCTGATAAAATATATATTTTCGCTAGCACTATAATCTTTAAATTCTTCACAAGACATAGTCCAAACTTTACCATCATGATAAAAATCTACATTATGGTTTCCTATATCACATAGTAACATTTTATACCTCTATAATTTTCCATTTATTTTCTTTTAAAAGGGATTTAGCCTTTGAGCACAATGGCGAAGTTATGACTAATAGTCTGTTTTTATATACATGATTCACATATATTTCCAATCTCTTTTCTAGCTCCATTATCTTAATTGCACTACTTTTAACAAACCTACTTTTATTTCTAACCAAAAATATCGCAATATAATATTTTGCTTCATCAACCCCACTAAAAAGATCAATTTTTTGTCTGCTACCCAGATTTGCTAAATCAATTTTTTCGATTTTTTTTAAAATGATATTATTAGCATTTAGAATATCAACTAAATTTTTCAAATCAAAAATCTATTTTTCGATAAGTTTAAGATACTTGTCCTTGTAGTATAAGGCATTCTTGGTAAAAAACAGATAAGAATCAATATTGTCTGGCATTTTATAAATATTTGTAGAAATCAAATCAACATCTGTAGCTATAAGATATCCACCTCGTTCAATCATATAAATAAAATCACCATAAATAGCACCTGCAAAAACAGCAAAAGGAAATTTTTTCTTTTTAAGCACCTTTAAATCAGCATCGCACAATATAACTGTTCCGTCTTTTGTAAAAACAAAAACTCTATTTTTCAAAACTACTACATCTTTGACATCAACATCAAGTATTCCCATTGATTTGGGGTTTATAGATATAACTCTTTTTTTTGTAGCTGCGACTAATCTGTTTCCTAAAACTCCAAGGTATATAATATTTCCAAAGAATTTTTCATCACCAACGACCACATTTTTAATAATCTTGCCACTTTTTCGATCAACTATCAAAAGCTTTCCATCAAGCGTAGGAAATATTATTAAGGAATCCAAAAAATGTGGAGATGCTATTCTAGAATCCAATGCATATACATCATCTTGCTTAGAATTTAAGATTTCTTTATTTGATTTTGTATCTATAAGTACTAACCTATTTGTTGAGAGTATTAATGCAATTACTGATTTTTTTATACTTGCAGCTACGACTTGTGTCTCAAATTTTCTTTTATATAAAACTTTTGAATTATCATCTAAAATTTCAAGTTTGCCATCGCCTGATGCTATTAGGTATTTACCGTGATCATCCCCTAAAAATGAAAAATTTGCTGGTAATTTTATATTTTTTATACCGTTTTTAGTGATAACTTCCCCATTTGCAAGAGTTGCTCCTCCTCTAGTTACATCAACTATAGGAGCAGGTAAACTGCCGTCATAACTAACGCTATGTGCGATATCTTTTGGTTTAAAATATTGTCTTTTTGTTCCACAACCTTGAAAAATAAAAATGGAAACGATAGCTAATAAAAATATGTTCATCATTCTCATTTAGTTTTGCCTTGGTAATGATTAAGATTTTTAACGATTTTATACAAAGGTGAGTTTGTATCAATTTGGGCAAATTTTAATTGTGCTTGTGAAATCTTTCCAACTTTAAGCAAATCAAAACCCTCTTCTAACAGAGCAAATCCTTTAAGCAATTCACTGTTTACTTCTTTTGAATTTTTAATTTGTGCTAACTCATAAGCTGACAAATCTGACAAAAACTTTTCATTTTTATCTTTTGGCAATGTTTCAAGTTTTGCTATATCTTTTTTAGTAACAGCAACTCTAAATAAATATGCATTATAAAGCGCTTCATTTTTATCTTTTAAAGTATTTAATGCCTCTTTGTCATTTGGTTTGGTAAGCAAAGTTTCATATGCAATATTTGAGAGTCTTAGATTTCTTTGCTTTATGTAGCCGTACGAAGTGTATCCAATAGCTGCTATAACTAATATTGCTACGCCTAATTGAACTTGTCTTTTGTACTTTTTATAAAATATTTCTGTTTTGATAACACTTTCTAAAAATTGCTCTTCAGCTCCAATTTCTTGTTTAATTCCATCTAAATTTTCTTTTAGGCTCAAGTCTAATCCTTTTTCTTGTAATTGAAACGCTATGTTAGCATATTATATATAAATTATCTCTTTGGGGGTAATTTTTGCTATAATAACAAAATAATATTTAGACGAAGGATTTAAACGATGCAAATAAACGATGAACTTCTAAGTAAATTAGAAAAATTATCTGCACTTAAAATAGACATGGATAAAAGAAAAGAAACCATGGAAGAGCTTAGCAAAATTGTAAAGTTTGTTGAAATCTTAAACGAACTAGACTTAAAAAATGAAGAAGCTACTTTTACAACAGTGAGTGGAGGAACACCATTTAGAGAAGATATTCCAAATGTAAATCCAGAAATCATTGAAACTATTTTAGCAAATGCACCAAAAAGCGAAAGCGGGTATTTTGTTGTCCCAAAAATAATAGAATAAGGATATATTTTGAATATAAAAGCACTTTTAAAAAATGTTGTGAACTACAAAGCATCTGACTTGCATATAGTAAGTAGAAGTGAACCTCAAATAAGAATCGATGGAACGCTAGTGCCGCTAGACATGGACAAACTTGATGGGCCAATTATAGAAGAGATGTGCTACACACTCCTAAGTGACAAGCAAAAAAAGAATTTAGAAGAAGAGAAAGAACTTGACTTTGCAATAGAATTTCCAGATATTGGACGATTTCGTGCAAACTATTATTATACAATGAATGGTGAATTAGCAGCGGCATTTAGAATAATTCCTATGGAGATACCTTCACTTGATGAGCTAAAATGCCCTCCAATTTTTAAAGATATGATACAAAGAGAAAAAGGATTGATTTTAGTGACTGGCCCAACAGGCAGTGGAAAATCTACTACGCTAGCTGCCCTTTTAAATGAAGTGAATACTACAGAAAACAAGCATATCATAACAATAGAAGATCCAGTCGAATTTGTGCACCAAAATAAAAAATCACTATTTTCGCACAGAAATGTTGGAACAGATACAAAAAGTTTTGCAAGAGGACTTAAATTTTCACTTCGTGAAGACCCAGATGTCATACTTGTAGGTGAGCTTAGAGACCAAGAAACCATAAGCACTGCCATAACAGCAGCAGAAACAGGACACCTTGTTTTTGCTACGCTGCATACAAATTCTGCAGTTCAAACAGTCAACAGAATCGTAGATAGTTTTGAAGGGGCTGAGCAAGTTCAAGTAAGAAATATGCTTTCTACTTCTTTGTATGCCGTTATATCCCAAGCTCTTCTTCCTAGAGTTGGTAGCGGAAGGGTAGCTATACATGAAGTTTTGATCAATAATGCAGCTATTGCAAACTTAATTAGAGAAAATAAATTGCACCAAATTTATTCTCAAATGCAATTAAATCAACAAAAGACAGGGATGATAACTCAAACACAATCAATGTTAAAAAACTTACAAGCAAGAGTTATAACAAAAGATAATGCTATAAGATTTTCAACGCAAGCGCAAGAACTTTTAAATAGTATGGCTGTAAAATGATTAAGAACCTTACAAGAGTCAGTTTTAAGATTTTCACAGTATAAAAAAGATATAATAGCCTATTAAATTTTGGGATAAAGAATGAATAATAATATTACAGAAAAAATTTTTAAAATTGGAAATGAAACTTTTAGTAAATTAGAAGATTTACAAATTCCGCCATACCCTAAATACTATCATGATACCTTTTTAGATATCTTGTCTAATTCTAGGGATAATGATGTTTTGAATTTATCCAAGAAATACAATTATCTTTTCTCACAAGACGAAACAAATTTCCATGTAAAAGAGGCTTGTTTTAACATAACAAAACAAAGCCTTGAAGAATTTGAAAAATCCAATAAAAACTTAAAAAAGATATCTGATGAAAGCACCATAGATATTGATGAAATCAAAAAAGAGCCTTCAAACATAAATGTAACAAATATGCTCTCAAGTTTTAGCTCCTTTCAACAAGAAGTTTTATCAGAATTAAATAATGCAGATGAAACAATTACGAAATTAAAAATTGAAATAGAAAAGTTAGAACGAGAATCAAACATTGACCCCTTGACAAAGACTTACAATAGAAGAGCTCTAATGAAGGATTTAGAAGAGATTTTAAATGCAGGAAAAGAAAAAGTTCTTGATATGCAATTTATCATATTTGATGCGGATGACTTCAAAAATATCAATGACACATTTGGACATGTCGCTGGAGATAAAACTCTTATATTTATTACAAGATTAATAGAAAACTCAATTCGAAAAGGAATAAGAATTTATAGGTATGGTGGTGAAGAATTTGTAGTATTATTCAATAGGTCAGAGCTGGAGAATTGTGAAAAAATAGTCCAAAGAATTATAAAAAATACAGACGAAAGCAAACTACTATATCGTGGAAATACCATACACTTGACTATAAGTGCCGGTATAACAAACCATATACCAGGTGACACAGTTGAGGGCATAACTGAACGAGCCGATCGCGCACTATACAAAGCAAAACAAAATGGCAAAAATGGCTACAAGGTTGAAGCGTAAATGGAAAATTTCTCTCTTTTTGATATTATATCAATATCACTCATCTTAATACTTGGTATCAAGGGAGTTATCAATGGATTCATAAAAGAAGTTTTTGGCTTAGTGGGAATTGTTGGTGGTATATATCTCGCATCGAGATTTGCACAAAATGCTGGTAACTTTATAGATAGCAACTTGTATGCCTTTGAAAACAAAGCATCTTTGTATCTGATTGGTTTTATAACTGTGTTGGTAGGTTTTTGGATATTAAGTATTTTTGTAGGTTTTATTTTAGCTCATATTTTAAAAATGAGTGGACTAGGTGGACTCGATAAACTTGCTGGTTTTATAGTTGGAAGTTTAAAAATATTTTTAGTTTTTTCTGTTTTAGCAATTGCATTAAATAACATAGCTTTTATACGAAGTAGGACTCAAAAATATATGCAAAAAAGTTTCATGTATCCAATTTTTTTAGAAACCGGAAGATATATAGTAAAACTTGATACCAACGATATAGTTCAAAAAGTTATCAATTCTAAAGACAGTAATTCATCTGGGAAATGACACTAGGGATTAATGGATGAATTTTATAGAAAATATTGAATATGATCACTTACTTTTAGAATTCAAAAAAGTTCTTAAAGATAATATTCTTAAATTTACAAAACAAAGAGAAATCATATTGCTAACTTTATATAATAACCCTGAACATTTTTCACCAGAAGATTTACATGCACTTATCAAAAAAAATCATCCAAAAGTTAACATAGGAATTGCCACCATATATAGAACTCTGAATTTATTAGAAGACTCAACAATAGTCACTTCTCTTTCATTTGGAAAGGCTGGCAAAAAATACGAGCTAGCCAATAAACCTCATCATGACCATCTTATATGTAAAAACTGTGGTTTAATAATCGAATTTACAGAGAGAAAAATAGAGAAAAAACAAGAAGAAATAGCAAAAGCTAATGGCTTTTTACTAACAGGACATGTGATGCAATTATATGGTATATGCACTCATTGTCAAAAAAAACAAATTAAGAAAAGGTAAAAATTTGATATTTAAAAATCAGTATGAACAACAAAGAATAGAAAAAGCTCAAGCTTTAAGAGAATTAGGAAAAAATCCTTATACACACAATATAAAAAAAGACACAACGGCCGAAGAATTTTTAAACTGCTACGAATATGTTAAAAATTCGGAAGAAAAAAGAGATGAAAACAAAAAAAATACGATAATCGGTAGAATTAAGTTTTTAAGGCTCATGGGTAAAGCTGCTTTTGCAAAAGTAGAAGACGAAACAGGCATACTTCAGATATATTTTAGCAGAGACGGTATCGGTGAAGAGTGGTTTAAATCAGTTAAAAAACTCGTAGAAGTAGGAGACATAATCAGTGTTACAGGTTTTCCGTTTGTTACTAAAACTGGAGAATTATCTCTACATGTAAAGAAGTTAGAAGTTGCGACAAAATCGATAACTCCACTACCAGAAAAATTTCATGGTTTAACAGACAAGGAATTGCGTTATAGACAACGATATTTGGATATGATTATGAATCCAAATGTGAAAAAAACATTTAGAACCAGAAGTAAAATAGTTAGCACAATAAGACGCTTTTTTGAAGATAGAAACTTCTTAGAAGTTGAAACTCCTATGATGCATCCAGTGCCCGGAGGGGCTAATGCTAAGCCATTTGTTACTTATCACAATGCTTTGGGCATCAATAGATATCTTAGAATTGCACCTGAATTATACTTAAAAAGATTGGTTGTTGGTGGATTTGAATCTGTATTTGAAATTAATCGTAACTTCAGGAATGAAGGAATGGACTTAACTCACAACCCAGAGTTTACTATGATAGAATTTTATTGGGCATACCACACTTATCATGACTTGATGAATCTTACACAAGAGATGTTTTCTGTGCTTTTAGAACAATTAGGGCTTCCCAAAAAATTACCATATGGAGATATAGAAATAGATTTTTCTAAAGAATTTCGCAAAATATCTTATAAAGATTCTCTCATAGAAATTGGGAATATTTCTAGAGAAATGCTTGAAGATAAAAATCAAATAATTAAACATTTAAAAGACAACAATGTAGAAGCTAGCGAGCTTATGAGTATGGGGAAATTGTATGAAATGTTATTTGACTTACATGTAGAGGAAAAATTGATTGACCCTACTTTCATCATAGATTATCCAATCGACATCAGTCCACTTGCAAGAAGAAGTGATGAAAATCCAGATATTGCAGAGAGATTTGAGCTATTTATAGCAGGACGAGAGATTGCCAATGGTTTCAATGAACTTAATGACCCTATTGACCAACACGCTAGATTCGCTTCTCAAATCCAAGCAAAAGATGAACTTAACGATGATGAAGCACATGGAATGGATGAAGATTATATAAAGGCATTAGGATTAGGTTTACCGCCTACTGCAGGAGAAGGATTGGGGATAGATAGACTAACTATGCTTCTAACAAATGAGCAATCAATCAGAGATGTGATACTGTTTCCTGCCATGAAGCCAATAGCTAACAATGAAACAGAAGATAACGAAATAGACAAGGAAAAAAAATGAGTATATTAAAAAATGTTGACCGTGAAGTTTATGAATTAACACAATTAGAACTCGAAAGACAAACCAATCATCTCGAGATGATAGCAAGTGAAAATTTCACATACCCAGCTGTTATGGAAGCTATGGGAAGTGTATTTACTAACAAATATGCAGAAGGATATCCAAATAAAAGATATTACGGAGGATGTGAGTTTGCTGATAAAGTTGAACAACTTGCGATTGATCGAGCATGTGAGCTTTTTGGGTGTAAATTTGCAAATGTTCAACCCAACTCTGGAAGCCAAGCAAACCAAGGAGTTTATCAAGCACTTTTGAAACCCTTCGATAAGATTTTAGGTATGGATTTGAGTCAAGGCGGACACTTAACTCACGGTTCAAAAGTAAGTAGTTCTGGTAAAACTTACTCTAGTTTCTTTTATGGCGTAGATGAAAACGGAAGAATTGATTATGAAAAAGTAAGAGAGATAGCAAAAATAGTACAGCCTAAACTTATAGTTTGTGGGGCTAGTGCATACCCAAGAGTGATAGATTTTGAAAAATTCAGAGCTATTGCGGATGAAGTTGGGGCTTACTTATTTGCAGATATCGCCCATATCGCTGGGCTTGTAGCAGCAGATGAGCATCCAAATCCATTTCCTCATTGTCATATAGTTTCAACCACAACTCATAAAACACTAAGAGGTCCAAGAGGCGGATTGATTATGACTAATGATGAAGATATAGCTAAAAAAGTAAATAGTGCTATATTTCCTGGCATTCAAGGTGGCCCTTTAGTTCATGTCATAGCTGCAAAAGCGGTTGGTTTTGCCCAAAATTTAAAGCCAGAATGGAAAGAATATGCAAAAGATGTAAAAGCAAATACAAAAATGCTCTCAGATGTTCTTTTGAAAAGAGGATATGATATAGTAAGTGGTGGAACAGATAATCATCTTATACTTGTATCGTTTTTAGATAAAAACTTTAGTGGAAAAGAGGCAGATATCGCTCTTGGAAATGCAGGAATCACGGTAAACAAAAATACGGTTCCAGGTGAAACAAGAAGTCCTTTTGTCACAAGTGGAGTGAGAATTGGAGCAGCTGCATTAACAGCTAGAGGCATGAAAACAGAGCAATTTGAAATCATCGCAAACAAGATTGCAGATGTTTTAGATAATATAGAAGATTTGGATTTGCAAGTTAAGATAAAAGAAGAGATGAAAAAATTAGCTAGTAATTTTATAATTTATGATAGACCAACATACTAGGGGGTGAAATATGCAGGCAATAAATACTGCTTTAATCAAGATGGACACTAGTCATTATTGGATAAAAAGGGATAAGGTTGTTCAAAAAATAGTACACAATGGGAAAACTTTTTTTGATAAATTTGAAAGAATAAATGAGCCATTGAGCAATAAAATTATAAGAGACCATGAAGCCGGAAAAATAACTGTGGCACACTCTTTGATAAGTAAATTTGATAAAGTAGAAAATATTGTTATAGTTTACAATGGGAGAAATACACAAAGATTTTGGCACAGGGCACAGTTATTGCTTAGAGAAGAGGGATATATAAATTTTACGGCATATGAAAGCAAAACACCAGGTCATTTGCATCTGTATATCCATAAAGGGCATACAACCTTGCAAGAAGGGCAACAGATAGCAAAATTAATTTCTATGAAACTTTCGCAAAAAATGCCAAGAGAGTGGAAAGTTTTTCCAGATAGTGATATTCCAAGAGAGTTTAACATATTGACTCTGCCATACAAAGTCTACAATAAAGAAAGAGGCGCATCTTGGTCAAAACACATGTGAGCTTACATTAGTAGTAAAAAGGAGAATTAAGATGGAAGATAAAAATGAATTAAGTGATATTGTGCTAGAAAAGACAGGTAATAAAACTCTTAAAGCAAAGAGAGTATTGATAATTATCGCTATATTAGTCATAATATTTTTAGCAGTTATTTTGTCTATGAAACTCGTAAACAAGCCAACTCAAAATAGTGAACCTAAACTTATTCTTCCTCCACAGCCTACTACAAGTGCACAAAAAGTAAAAAAAGATGAGCAACTCTTCAAACAAGTTCCAATTATAGAAGAAAACACCAACAAAAAAGATAGTTTCGAAAATATGGTTAAAAGCCTAAAAGAAAAAGAAATTCAAAAGACAAATGAAAATAATTTGGCACAACCTAAAATAAAAAAAGTAGTTTCTAAAGCCGTGGAAGCTCCAAAAGTTATTCAAACTGTAGTTAAGCCAATCGTAAAAAAGAAAATAATAAAAGTGATAAAAATTACTTCCAATAAAGCACCGAGTGGAGTCTATATACAAGTTGGTGCCACTTCAAAATATTCTCCTGATAAAAAATATTTAAAAAAAATAAAAGATAAAAGATACACCTATAAACTCTTACCTGTAATGATAAAAGGTAAAAAAATAACTAAAATTTTAATAGGTCCTTTCAAAACAAACAAAGCAGCCAAAGCAAACATAAACGATGTAAAAAAATCGATAAACAAAAATGCATTTTTATATAGAGTAAAATAATTGTTACATACTAAAAGCATACTGTTTGATCAGTTAACACCTATAACTATATTTAAAAAACTTCAATCTCACTTCAAGGATGAGCTTTCATTTTTATTTGAAAGTGCGATTAATACTGAAGACGGAAATTATAGTTTTCTTTTTATAGGAGCTAGAGAGCGCATTATCCACGAAAATTCTCAAAGTTTTTATATAGATGAAAACTTAGAAAAAACACAAGTTGATGATAATCCATTTGATTTTTTAAAAAAAAGATATAAAGAATTAGATAATAAAAAGTATCAAAATCTAACCAAAAAACTAAATATAGGTTTTGTTGATGGTTTCATTGGTTATATTGGTTATGATTGTGTTAAAACATTTGAGCCGATACTTCAAAAGCACATGAATTCTTTGCATGATGATATAAATATACCAGATCTTGATTTCATCCGTCCAAAACTGGTTTGTGCCTTTTCTCATAAATCAAATACCTTAACGCTAGTAACTTTTATCGACAAAATTGGATCTAAATTAGAAGAAATTGTCCATCTTTTAAAAGAGCCTCACATTGATATACCAATCGTAAAAAGTGATATGTCTAACAAAAAAGAGGAATTTGCATTTTCAAAAGAAAAGTTTTTTGAAATGGTAAGAAAATCAAAAGAAATGATAAGAAGTGGAGATGTTTTTCAGATTTTGATGTCAAATCGTTTTACTAAATTTGCAAAAATTGACAGATTGAGTTTTTACAGAATTTTAAGAAATAAAAACCCATCTCCTTATATGTTTAACCTAGATTATGGCAAATTTTCAATCATAGGAAGCTCTCCTGAAGTGATGGTTGGGCTTAAAAATAATCACATCACTCTAAGACCGATAGCAGGAACAAGAAAAAGAGGCGAAGATTATGAAAAAGATTTAGCTCTTGCACAAGATTTATTAAATGATGAAAAAGAGAGAGCTGAACACTTGATGCTCATCGATTTAGGTAGAAATGATGTTGGTAAAGTAGCATCCGTGGGAAGTGTAAAAGTAAAAGAGATGATGAGGGTTGAGAGATACTCACATGTGATGCATCTCGTCACTGATATAGAAGCAATACTAGATAAAAAATATGATATGTTTGACCTTTTTTCTGCCACCTTTACAGCTGGAACAATGACTGGGACTCCAAAGATACGAGCTATGGAGCTTATCAGTGAATTTGAAGGTTTAAAACGAAGTTTTTACAGTGGAGCTGTTGGATATTTTGGATTTGATGGAAATATGGATAGTGCGATACTCATAAGAACAGCCTATTTGGATGATGAAAAGATTATATTTCAAGCCGGAGCTGGTATAGTAGCTGATAGCACACCTGAATATGAATACCAAGAAGTAAAAAATAAACTTGAAGCCATGACTAGCTCACTAAATGACTTAGCGGAGTAATAATATAAAACTTTTTAGTATATTTGGAAATCCCGTTTCTCATTCTATTTCACCTCTTCTTCATAACAGTGCGATACAAGGCTTAAATCTTAATGCCTGTTACACTAGAACTCTACTTAAAGATGGTGAAAAAATTATAGATATATACAAAAATCTTAAACTTGATGGGGCAAATGTTACTGTTCCACACAAGGAATACGCCTTTAATTTATGTGATGAAGTCCAAGGAATAGCAGGGAAAATTGGTGCAGTAAATACACTTGTCACTCAAAATGATAAAATTATAGGATACAACACTGATGCACCAGGTTTTTATCGCTCTATAAAATCTTTTGTAGATATAAAGTCTGCATTGGTTTTGGGAGCTGGTGGGACTGCAAAAGCAATCTCATTTATACTCAATGAAAATTCCATAAAGACAACAATTTTAAATAGATCAAAAGATAGATTAGATTTTTTTGAAAAAGCTGGCTTTGAAAATTTCAGCTGGGATAATTTTGAAATCAAAAAATTTGATATAATTATAAATACAACTTCTGCTGGGCTAAAAGATGAAACTTTTCCATTAAATGAAAAACAACTTTTAAAACTGATGTTAAAATCTAAATATGCCTTTGATGTAATATATGGAAAAAGTACTCCTTTTTTAAAATTAGCAAAGAAAAATTCACTACTTTCTAAAGATGGCTCCAATATGCTTTTGCACCAAGCATCAATAGCTTTTAATCTTTTTTACCAAAAGAAACATAATCTAGATATAATTGAAAATTATATGAAAAAATCTTTCTTTTTATGATACCTTCAGTACTTTTTATATAGAATAAAATATAAAAATTTTATTAAAGGAAAGATATGAAACAAATGTTTAAAGCTTTATGGATAATTGCAGTGATTATGCTAGCAACAAGTAGCTCTTATGCAGCTAAAAGAGTTCACTGGAGAGTTGCCCTTAGCTGGCCAAGTACACTAACCCCACTTTCAAGTCCCCCAATCAAGTTGGCAAGATTAGTTAAAAAGATGACAAATGGAAAGTTTATCATCAAAGTTGAAGGCGCTGAAAAAACAAAATCTGCTCTTGGAGTATTTGATATGGTAAAAAGTGGAGCTTATCAGATGGGTCATACTGGTTCATATTACTATATAGGAAAAGATATAAATACTGTATGGTTTACAACAGTTCCTTGGGGCATGACTAAAGCAGAACAAGATGCTTGGTACTACTATGGAAATGGCATGAAATACATGGAAAAAGTATATGGCAAGTATGGTATGCTAGCATTTCCTGGTGGAAACACTGGCGTTCAGATGGGTGGTTGGTTTAGAAAAGAGATCAACAGTGTTAACGATTTAAAAGGTCTTAAGATGAGAATTCCTGGATTTGCTGGTAAAGTTATGGCAAAACTTGGCGTTAATGTTGTAAATATTCCTGGAGGCGAGCTATATACTGCACTTGATCGAGGAACACTTGACGCATTGGAATGGGTAGGACCTGGAATGGATATAAAAATGGGCTTTTATAAAGTGGCACCTTACTATTATACAGGATGGCATGAACCTGCAAGTGAGATGACTTTCTTGGTTAATAAAAAAGCTTTTAACAAACTTCCAAAAAGCTATCAAGTTATACTAAGAACTGCTATGGAAGCAGTAAGTGCAGATATGTTTATGGAGAATTTTGCTGATAGTGCAACAGCTTGGGCTAAAATGACAAAAGATTACCCAAATATAAAAGTTAAAACATTTCCAATACCAGTTTTAAAAGCTATGAAAAAAGCGACTGATGGCATAATGCAGTCATATGCAAACAAAAACAAACTATTCAATGAAATTTGGAATGACCAAAAAGCTTTCACAAAAAAAGCTAGAAAATGGTCTTACATGTCAAGATATTACTACTTAAAATCTTCTAAAGAAGTACAATAATCTTATTTGGCCAGATTTGATTCTGGCCAAAACCTCTTAAAAAGAAAACTAATGCTAATAAAAATAGAACAAAAATTTAATAAATTTATGGATTTTATCGGAAATATTCTTATAATTGTACTTCTTCTAATGATACTTAATGTTTTTTATGATGTCGTCATGAGATATGCCTTTCACAACAGCTCAATCGCTATGCAAGAGATGGAGTGGCATCTATTTGCTATTGTCATACTTTTTGGTACATCATATTCATTAAAGGAAAATGCACATGTAAGAGTTGACTTTTTATATGAGACATTTAGTGAAAAAACCAAAGCAATCGTAAATATAGTTGGAACTTTGCTTTTTTTACTTCCTTTTACTACATTGATAATCTATGGTTCATACGATTTTGTTATGGATTCATACAGTACAAATGAGATATCAGGGGATCCAGGTGGATTAAAATATCTTTGGTTAATCAAGATGGCAATTCCACTATCTTTTATATTACTATTTCTAGAAGGTTTAAATTATATAATCAAAAATATTAATATTTACAAAGGTCTTGAAAAAGCTAAAAAAATTGACCCGCAAGGAGTTTTGCCTTGATTGGTTTAATCATGTTTTTAGCAGCTCTCATTCTGCTTGTCGTTGGCTATCCTGTTGCTTTCACATTTGGGGCAGTTTCCATGTTCTTTGGAGCATTATCAGCTTATTTCCAAGTTGTACCAGATGGCGGCACTATGACTGACTTTGTAAATGAATTTTTACAAATGTTTTCTTTGATGCCATTTAGAATTTTTTCTATAATGACAAACAAGATTCTTATGGCAGTACCACTTTTTATCTTTATGGGTATAGTTTTACAAAAATCTGAGCTAGCTACTAAACTTTTAGAATCAATGGGTGTTTTATTTGGTAGAGTTAGGGGCGGATTAGCAGTTAGTACCGTTCTAATAGGTGCTCTTTTAGCTGCTTCTACAGGAGTGGTTGGAGCTAGTGTTGTTGCGATGGGTGTTATATCTTTACCTGTTATGTTAAAGTATGGTTATTCAAAAAAACTAGCAACTGGCACAATTTGTGCAGCAGGAACACTTGGTCAAATCATACCGCCCTCAATCGTACTAATCGTCCTAGGCGATGTCTTTCAACTTCCCGTGGGTGACTTATTTAAATATGCGTTTTTTCCTGGCTTGATGCTTGTTGGCGCATATATTATATATATATTGATAATTGCCTTTTTAGATAAAGATGTGGCTCCAGCAATAGAACTAGATCTTAGCATGACGAAAAAACAAAACATCATCAAAGCACTTTTTTCGATTATCCCCCCTTTGGTTTTGATTATTTTAGTTTTAGGTTCTATCTTTGCAGGGATTGCAACGCCAACAGAATCTGCCTCGGTAGGCTCACTTGGAGCAGTTATCTTGGCTTTGGGATACAGGCAATTAAACATAAAAATGGTTAAAGAAGCGTCCATTGAAACTATCAAAATAACTGCTATGGTTTTTGCTATATTGATTGGTGCTACTGCATTTTCTATGGTTTTTGTATATAGTGGAGCAGATGATATTACTGCGAACTTTATGACTCACCTTCCAGGGGACAAATGGGGCTTTTTAGCACTTTCTATGCTAGCTGTTATGTTTTTGGGTTTTTTCATAGATTTTATAGAGATTTCATACATCGTGTTACCTATCATCTTGCCAATCGCACATACTGTCGGATTAAACCCTCTATGGTTCGCAATTTTGATGGCATTAAATCTTCAAACATCATTTTTAACCCCACCATTTGGTTTCTCACTATTTTATTTAAAAGGAGTGGCACCTCCTAGTATAAAAACAACAGATATATATAAAGGCGTTATACCTTTTATACTTATTCAAGTAGCTGTACTTCTTTCAGTTGTATTTTTCCCTCATTTTTATGGATTTAAGTAGTTTTAATACAAAATTAAGATAAAATGCATTAAATTATAGCCCTTAATGAAAATATTTTTAGGGGCTTCTGCTAAGGTACAATATAATGAAATCAATCGCCATCATTGGCAAACCAAATGTAGGGAAAAGTTCGCTTTTCAATAGAATTGCAAAACGCAGAATCGCTATAACATCTGACTTTAGCGGAACAACAAGAGACATTAAAGAGGAAATAGTTGAAATTTCTGAAAAACCATGCAAGCTACTTGACACTGGTGGGTTAGATGATAAAGATGAGATATTTGAAAATGTAAGAAAAAAATCTATGCAAGCTAGTCAAAAAGCAGATATTATCATCATGATGGTTGATGGGAAAATGCTACCAAGCGATGAGGAAAAAAAGATATTTTATTCACTGCACTCTCAAAATAAACCTATAGCCTTAGTTATAAACAAAATCGACAATGACAAAGAGATGGAGAGGGCTTGGGAATTTGACGAATTTGGGGCCCAAAATGTTTTTCCAATTTCAGTTTCCCATAATCGAGGAGTTACAAATCTTTTAAATTGGATTGCTTCATATCTACCTGAAAATGAACCAGAATTAGTTTTAGAGGAAGATGTTGATGATTTTGATTTAAGTGATTTTGACGAAGAGATAAAAGAGCTTGAAGTAAAAGAAGAGGAAGAAACTAATGAGATAAAAGTGGCTATCATCGGCAGAGTAAATGTTGGGAAAAGCTCTTTATTAAACTCATTAGTGGGAGTTGAGCGAGCTGTTGTTAGCTCGATTGCCGGGACTACAATAGACCCAGTTGATGAACATATAGAATATAAAGATAAAATCATAAACTTTGTAGATACAGCCGGAGTGCGTAGAAGAAGCAAGATAGAGGGCATAGAAAAATTTGCTTTAATGCGAACAAATGATATGTTAGAACACGCGGATATCGCTTTGCTTGTTTTAGATGCTAGTGAGCCTTTTAAAGAGCTCGACGAAAGAATTGCAAATCTTGCTGATAAAAACCATCTTGGTGTTATATTGGTGCTGAACAAATGGGACAAAAGACTAAACGGCTACAAAGAAAGCATAGATGACATAAGGGATAGGTTTAAGTTTTTAGCTTTTGCTCCAATCGTCACAGTTTCTGCTTTGTCAAAACAAAGAGTTTATAAGATAAAAGACTTGATTTTGAGTGTTTACGAAAATTATGCAAGAAGAATTCCAACTTCAAAATTAAATGAACTCATAAAATTTGCAACAGTAAGACACCAATTGCCCGCTGATAAAACAAAAAGAATAAAAATATATTTTGCAACACAATACGATACCAAACCTCCAAAGATTGCTCTTGTCATGAACAGGCCAAAAGCACTTCATTTTAGTTATAAAAGATACCTTTTAAATAAACTAAGAGAGGCTTTTGAACTTGAAGGATCTCCAGTTCTCATGTACCCAAGAGCTAAGGGCGAAAAAGATGAAAGCCAAGATGCCTAAAAACATAGTTCTTATCGGTTTTATGGGTGTTGGAAAAGGAACGATAGCAAGAGAATTAAGTGCCAAAAGTGGCTTATATGCTGTTGATTGTGATGATTTGATAGAGAGTTTAGAGAATAGAAGTATAAAAAATATATTTGAAAAATCAGGCGAGGAATACTTTAGAAAATTAGAGAAAAAAACTGCAATTTGGCTTGAAAAAAATGTTAAAAATACCATCATTTCAACTGGTGGCGGATTTTATAAAGTAAAAAATTTAAACTCCATAGGCACAGTTATATATCTTCAATCTAGTTTTGATGCTATATTTGAACGAATTTTGCATCATCCAAATGCTAAAAGAAAACTCGAAAAAAGACCACTTTTAAAAGACTTGAAAAAAGCACAAACGATTTTTAATGAAAGAGTAAAATCATATGAAAAATGTGCAGATATAGTGATAAATGTCGAAAATAAAACTCCAAAAGATATGGCAAAAGAGATATTAAAACACTTTTAGATATAATCTTCTAAAAATTAATAGGAATTTTAATGAGAGTTTTAACTGGCATTCAACCCTCTGGTGCCTTACATATCGGAAATTATTTTGGTGCTATAAAGCAGATGATAGATTTGCAAAATAGTAGTGACCTTTTTATATTTATAGCAAATTATCACGCACTTACTTCTTCAAAAGATGGAAGCGATTTACAATCAAACACACTTGATGCAGCTATCAATTTTCTTTCTTTTGGAATTGACCCAAACAGAAGCACTTTTTGGCTTCAATCTGATGTTAAGGAAGTTTTAGAATTATACTGGATCTTATCTACTCAAACTCCCATGGGACTTTTGGAGAGAGCTCACAGTTATAAAGATAAAGTTGCAAAAGGCATTCCTGCTAACCATGCCCTCTTCTCCTATCCTGTTTTGATGGCAGCAGATATCTTGCTTTATGATTCACAAATCGTACCAGTTGGAAAAGACCAAATCCAACATGTAGAGATAACGAGGGATATCGCTATAAAATTTAATAACAAATATGGCGATATACTAACTATACCAGAATTTAAAGTGGATGAAATAGTCGCAACTGTGCCTGGACTTGATGGTGCTAAGATGAGTAAAAGTTATGGAAATACCATAGATATCTTTTGTAGTGAGAAACAACTAAAAAAGACAACTGGGAAAATAGTTACTAGCTCAACACCATTAGAAGAGCCAAAAGATTATGAAACTTGCAATGTTTTTGCTTTGGCAAAACTCTTTTTAGATAGTGATCAAACAGACGAATTAAAACAAAGATATAAAAAAGGTGGCGAAGGTTACGGGCATTTTAAAATGTATCTAAAAGAGTTAATTTGGGATTATTTTCAAGACGCAAGAGAAAAAAGAGAGTATTATCTAGCTCACACGGATGAAGTAAGAGAGATACTACATGTTGGTGCCGATAAAGCTAGAACTATAGCGAAGGCAAAAATGGAAACTATAAGAGAAAAAGTTGGAATTTTATGTTAGATATAAAATTGATACAAAATGAATTTGATAGTGTTTGCGAAAAGCTAAGGAAGAAAAAAGTTAGTGAAGATATCATAGAAAATCTTCGCCTAATTTCACTAGAGCTAAAAGCAAAAAAAGCTATACTTGAGCCTCTTCAAGCTGAACAAAATGCAAGTAGTAAACTTTTTGGTCTTTGGGCAAAAGAAGGTAAAGATATAAACGAGCTAAAAGCAAAGCTAAGTGCAAATAAAGAAAAAATTACAGTTGCCAATAAGCTTGTAAAAGAACTTGAAGAGAAACTCTCAAATCTTGCCCTTAGTGTACCAAACCTGCCTGATAATGATGTACCAAATGGTGCTGATGAGAATGACAATATTGAGATTAAAAAAGTCCTTACTCCTCCTGTTTTTGATTTTATTCCAAAGGAGCATTGGGAGATAGCTGAAAATCAAATCGATTTTGAAAGAGGAGTAAAACTCTCTAAGAGTAGGTTTTCTGTACTAAAAAACAAAGCTGCAAAATTAGAGAGAGCTTTGATAAACTACATGTTAGATTTTAATACAAAAAGAGGTTTTAACGAAGTTTGTGTGCCCTATATCGTAAATCGAGAAACGCTCACAGGAACTGGTCAATTACCAAAATTTGAAGATGACTTGTTTAAGATAGAGGGTGAAGATCTTTTTCTTATTCCCACCGCAGAAGTGCCAGTCACCAATCTTTTTCGAGATGAGATAATCTTAGAAGCCGAACTTCCAATCATGATGACTTCATATACTGCTTGTTTTAGAAAAGAAGCGGGAAGTGCGGGACGAGATACGCGAGGCATGATACGACAACATCAGTTTGATAAAGTAGAACTTGTTTGCATCACAAAACCAAGTGAGAGCGATAAGATGTTTGATAAAATGATAGAGTGTGCAAGTGACCTTTTAAGCTCACTCGGACTTGCTCACAGGCATTTGATGCTTTGTGGCGGAGATTTGGGATTTGGTGCGGCAAAAACTGTAGATTTGGAAGTTTGGTTTCCAGGACAAAATAGATATAGAGAGATAAGTTCCATATCAAACACAAGAGATTTTCAAGCAAGACGAGCAAAGATAAGATATAAAGACCAAAAGAAAAATAAACTAGTAAATACACTAAATGGCTCCTCTTTGGCAGTTGGTAGAACTATGATTGCAATCATGGAAAACTACCAAAAAGCGGATGGAAGTTTTGATGTGCCTGAAGTTTTAAAAAGCTACATGTAAAGGGAAAATATGGCCGAAGAATCACCAGATGACTTATCACAAGAGGTTGTAATTCTAGAATCAGATAATAATAATGAGGAAGAAGAGAAAGAGGCTATTGATAAGGAAATTGAAGATAATGATGCCAAGATAAAAGAAAAGAAAAAGAAAAAATTACTCATCATTGTGATTGCTACAATTTCTCTTCTTTTAGTCGTACTCGTAATAGTTGTTATAGTCGTTAAAATGAAACATGTGGTAAAACCAAAGCAAATAGACACAACAAAGATAGTCCAAAAATTAATCAAAAAAGAAAATATTAGCCCTTTTTCAACCTCAAAAATTGATAAAATGATTCAAAAAGCAAATCTACTATACGAACAAGGTGAAAAACCAAAAGCTCTAAAGATTTATGAACACATTGCTACATATAACGAAGCACTATCATCATACAATATCGGTGTTGCAAGGATGAAAGAAAATGATTATGCGCAAGCTATAGTCTCTTTTAAGAAAGCCATAGAAAATAGGGAACAAAAATGTATAAGCTCTATAAATGCTGCTGTTAGTGCGCTACATTTACATAAAAGTGCATTGTTTAAATATTATATAGATTTGGCATACGCATATCTTCCTGATGATGCAAACTTGCCTCTATATTCATATGAAATGAGTTTAATAAACTATTATAAACAATTTTATTATGAAGCTCTCTCCTCGCTTGAGCATCCAAATAATAAATCAAATGTTGACAAGCAAAGGTATATATCTTCAAAAATTCTTGCTTATATTGGCAATAATACAAGTGCAATTGACGCCCTTTTAAAGATCAACCAAGGCTATACATATTTTCCACTTGGACTTCTTTATGCAAAGATTGGAGATTTTGCAATAGCAAAAAAATACCTAGAAAAAGCATTGTCATTTACAAATACTCCATTGAAAATAAAAATGGCACTTGCACTAGTTGAAAGTAAATTAGGAAATCTAACAACTAGCGCAGATATCTTGAATGAAGTCTATAATCAAAATAAAAAAGTGGCACTATCTATTTACCCGATAAAAGCTGTACTAAAGTATTCGCTATTTGATATAAATACAGCACAAAAAGAGTTTCAAAAAAGCTTATACTTTAATGATAAAAATACCTTTGGTTTGATTTTTTATTTTGCACCTTACAAAATTTTTGATGCAGCACAAAGCATAGAGTATATAAGAAAAGGTGGGATGAATCTGTTTTTAGATAAATTAGCTCCTGCGCTTAATTATCTAAAAGCTAGCTCTTCTATATCAAAGGTAAATTCTTCAATCGTAAAAGGGATAAAAAAAGCTCTATCAAATCATGTGTTTCAAGCCAATAAGATTTTTAGAATACTTTTGAAAGACTACCCTTCTCACTCCATATTGCACTATAATTTAGGTTTATCATATGCACAAATGGGAAATTTTAGAAAAGCATATAAACATTTTTCTAAAAGTTACCATCTTGATAATACAAATTATTTAGCTGGAGTTTTTTCTATTTATTGTGCAAAAATAATCAAAAAAGATGTTAAAAAGCTAAGCGAAGATGTAAAATCAAGCATAGCGATGGATAAAAATATACCTGATACAAACCTATATATGTCAATGATAAACTTAAGTGAAAACAACCAATTTTCACTCTCAAGATGGATCGAAACAGATAAAAAAGACAATCCCTTAAACTTAGTATTTGATGTTATCATAGCACAAAAAATTTCAAATGGAAAATACTTTAGAAAAAAATCTACTCAACTACAAGCCATGTTACCAAAAGATTTGATAAGTAATATCATATATTTTAATATGAAATATGGAAATGAAAATATAAAAGAATATGCCAAAAATATACAATTGCAATTTAAGGACAAAAAACTTGATTTTAGTAGTTTTTATTATGGAGCCAAGATTGCAAGAACACAATATGTAAAATTATTGCAAATTTCTGGTCTGCTTTACAACGAAAGAGATAGGCTCAAAGCCAGACTTCCACTAGAAAAAGACGACCCTATAGCACTTACACATACTCTTGCTTATCTAGATATTTTTTCAAACAACTTTGAAGAATCATATGTTCTTTACAATAAACTTATAGATGATTTTGAACAAAAAGATACTACAACTATCTTTCTAGCCGCAGTTGCAGCCATAGGTGCAAAACACACTGCAAATGCTATAGCCTTATTGGAGCTCTCTAAGATAATTGACAATACAAACGATGAAAGTAGATATGCACTAGGGTTACTTTACCAAGAAGTCAAAAACTTCAAAGGCGCTATCATACAATACAAAAAGATAAAAGATAAAAATTTTAAATCTAAATATTTTAGTTTTAAGATAGAAAAATAGCATTCTACATGTAAGCCTTGACAAGCTCACATGTAGTTTTAAAACACTTATGCTAAATTAATTTTTTATTTATATCTCTTAATCCTTCTTTCATAGAAATATAACTATTTAAAGCTCCTATGTAAGCTTTAGCAGTTGCTAACATAGTATCTACGCTTAGTCCGTGTCCCATGATAGCAGGCTTACTTTCATCAAAAACAACTTTCACAACGACTCTTGCAAGTGCATCTTTACCCTGAGTAACAGAGTCAACTTTATATTCTTTTAATTTTCCACTTTCTCCACAAACTCTGTCAATCACTTTAAAAATAGCATCCATCGTACCATTTCCGATTGCTGCGTCTGTGATAGTTTTTCCTTCAACATCAATAGTAACTGCGGCACTTGGAACTCCCCCTGGGTTACAATCTGAGAGTTGAAGTGTAACTAATTTATAAACTTCTTTTACTTTTGTAATTTGAGCTGAAACTAATGCTCTTATATCATCGTCAAATATCTCTTTTTTAGCATCTGCTAAAATCTTAAATCTAGCAAATATAGTTTTAAGCTCATCATCGCCAATACTAAAGCCAAGATTTTTTAGTTTCTCACTAAATGCATGCTTGCCAGAATGTTTTCCCATAACCAAAGAATTTTTATCTAAACCAATATCTTTGGCACTCATAATCTCATAAGTTTGCGCATTTTTCAAGATTCCATCTTGATGAATTCCACTCTCATGAGCAAAGGCATTTTTACCAACTATAGCTTTATTTGGTTGTGGCTCGATTCCTGTAATAGTTGAAACAAGTCGGCTAGATGCATAAATCTCTTTTATGTTTATATTTGTGTTGTAATCCTTAAAGATATCTTTTCTAGTTCTTAAAATCATAGCTATCTCTTCAAGTGCAGCATTTCCAGCCCTCTCCCCTAGACCATTTATCGTACACTCTATCTGTCTAGCTCCATTTTGAATACAAGCGATAGAACTAGCAGTTGCAAGTCCTAAGTCATTGTGACAATGCACTGAAAGTATAGCTCGTTCACCCACACTCTCATGCAATGTTTTTATGATTGCTCCCATCTCACTTGGCATTCTATAACCCACAGTATCTGGGATATTTAGAGTGCTTGCCCCTGCATTTATAACCGCATCTAAAATCTCTTTTAAAAACCCTACGTCACTTCTGCCTGCATCTTCACAGCTAAATTCTACATCATCACAAAATGTTTTTGCATAAGTTACAGCATCTACTGCCTTTTTTATCACCTGTTGCGGTGTCATCTTTAGTTTATATTCCATGTGTATTGGACTTGTGGCTATAAAAGTATGAATTCTTCTTTTATTTGCTTTAGCTATCGCATTTCCTGCTGCTTTTATATCGCCATCTAATGCACGAGATAAAGAACAAATAGTGGAGTTTCTCACAGCGTCACTAATCTTTGAAATAGCATCTGCGTCACCAGGGCTTGCAGCCGCAAAACCAGCTTCTATAACATCAACTCCTAGTTTTTCTAATTGTAACGCTATTTGTATCTTTTCTCCAGTATTCATGGAAGCTCCAGGACTTTGCTCACCATCTCTTAATGTTGTATCGAATATTATTATATTATTATTGTTGTTCATTTTGTTTTCCTTAGTATATTTATATGTTTTTTATTTGTTATGAAAATTATTTTTTACGAGAGAAAAAGTAGATTTTGCAGGAGAGCGTTTTTGATTTCTATTTTAGGTAAAAATTTGATAGATTTGGCTATGCCAATATTGACACTATTCATCACGACTCCTTTATGATTTTTGACATTATACTAACTTTTTCGATATTTTGCAATCGTAAAGTTATAAACTCCACGACTCAAGCCATAAAAAAGATAAATTGTTATGATTATAGTGATACTTTCGACTGGAAAAATATACACAATAGAAAAAACCATTATTAGATAGATAAGCACTTTTAGCATATTTGGTTTTTGTAAATCTATCTTCTTGAAGCTTGGATATCTTATATTACTTACCATTAAAAAAGATAAAATTGCAATTCCTAGTAAAATTATAAAATCATAATGTTGGAAAAAGACATATTTTTGATTTATCAAAATCCACATAGCCAAAACAACAGCAGCTGTGGGAATCGGAACTCCTATAAAAACAGAAGGTTCGCTGACTCCAACCATCACATTGAATCTCGCGAGTCTTATGGCGCCAAACACAACATACATGGCCGTCAATAGCGAACCTACTTTTCCATAATGGATCCCCACGCTGTAGTAAAAAAGTATAGCAGGAGCCACACCAAATGCAACAATATCAGCTAAGCTATCAAACTCAGCTCCAAATTTACTTGTCGTTTTCGTAAGTCTTGCAACTCTTCCATCAAGCCCATCAAATACCAATGATATAAGTATAAAAACAGCGGCTTTTTCAAAATCTCCTTTTACGGAAGCTAAGATACTTATCACTCCAATAAAAGCACTTGCGGCTGTAAAAAGGTTTGGAATTATATATATAAGTTGCAGTTTTTTATTGTTTATCAAATTCTCCACCATATGCAAAATAGCCAAGCACGCTTTCACCGGCTCGCACATTGTCATCTATGCTAACTTTTACTCTAGCATCTATCGGCAAAAGTAATTCTACACTACCATCTAACAAAATTCCAAATCTTTGGGCAAATTTTAAAGGTCCCATGCTTTTGAAAAGCTCTATTTTTCTACTAAAAAATCCAGATTTTACAACTAGCATAATCGTAGAAGCATTGGCTTTTAGAGTCAAAATTACTTTTTCATTCAATAAATTTGAAAGAGGGTTTTTGCAAGGCAAAAACAATCCATGCGTCCTTTTTGTATTTGTGATAGTCGCAGATATGGGAGATCTTAACATAGAAGCATCTAATATATTTTTTCTGATTTCTAATTTTAAAAATTCGGCTCCATTTTTTAATATTACTTTCGTTATATCTTTGATTTTTCCATCAACTGGTGAAAGAAAAGACATCTTATCCTCTTCTGCTGGTATTCGTTCAAAATTACGAAATGCAAATATGCAACCAACAAACAAGAAAAAAAATACCCAAGGAAGAAAATCTAAAAAATAAGAAACTAAAAAAACTAAAAATAGTGCACTCACATACCCCCAACCTTCTTTCGCTATTAGCTCAGTTGTGGTATGTGCTCTTAACATCTAACTATCTTCTTCTTTTGATTTTTCATCATCTTTCTCTTTTATATGCATAAGAGATGGCATGTCAAATTCTTCTTCAAAAGAGGATATTATTTTTCTAAGTTTGTCTCCGTTTATTGACTCATATTCTCTTAATACAACAACAATTCTCTCGATGCATTCACGATAAGTCTCTAATCTCTCTTTTACAACAACATATCTTTCATTTAGCATGGACTTGATGTATTCGTCCAAATTTTCAGCCATTTTTTCACTATAATCTTTTGTGCTTCCGCCCATCAAAAATGTATTTCTTTGTTTTTCTAAAACCATCAATCCTGCAACTTCACTCATGCCATAAATCCCAACCATAGATTTTACTATATCGGTGGCACGCTCTAAGTCATTACCAGCACCAGTTGAAATTTCACCTAAAAATACTTCTTCAGCACCACGGCCACCAAGAAGTACATCTACTTCTGCTATCAGTTCGTGTTTTTGCATCAAAAATTTATTTTCTTCAGGAGTATTTAGTGTATAACCAAGTGCTGCTAAACCTCTTGGTATGATAGAAACTTTCGAAACGCTTTTAGCTCCTTTGGTAGTTTCAGCTACTAGTGCGTGACCACTTTCATGATAAGCTACTATCTTTTTCTCTTTTGGATTAATTCTTCTACTTTTCTTTTCAAGTCCAGCGATAGCTCGTTCAACTGCTTCAACCATATCTTTTTGCTCAACATAATCTTTGCTTTTTCTTCCAGCTAACAGCGCAGCTTCATTTATAATATTTGCCAAATCAGCACCAGCTAATCCTGCTGTTAGTCTTGCCACTTCTTTTAAATCTATATCTTTTGCGAGTTTTATATCAGTAATATGCACTTTAAGTATATCGATTCTACCTTGAAAATCAGGCTTATCTACAAGTACTTGTCTGTCAAATCTTCCAGGTCTAAGAAGTGCGGCATCTAAAACTTCAGGTCTATTAGTAGCGGCGAGTACGATAACTGGAGATTTATCAGAATTAAAACCATCCATCTCAGCCAAGAGTTGATTTAGCGTTTGTTCTCTCTCGTCATTTCCACCCATTTGACCGTTAGCTGCTCTGCTTTTACCAATAGCATCTATCTCATCTATAAAGACGATAGCGGGAGCTTCTTTTTTTGCATTTTCAAATAGATCTCGCACACGACTTGCTCCAACTCCTACAAACATCTCTATAAAACTAGAGCCGGAAACTGAGAAAAAAGGCACATCTGCCTCGCCAGCTACGGCTTTTGCAAGAAGTGTTTTACCAGTTCCTGGAGGTCCTACTAAAAGCACACCTTTTGGAATCTTAGCCCCTAAATTTAGGTATCTATCTGGGTGTTTTAAGAAATCAACTATCTCTTTTACTTCCTCTTTTGCCTCTAAAACGCCTGCAACATCATCAAATTTTACATTTGGTTTTTCAGAATTGACTAATTTTTTGCTACTTCCCATACCAAGGATTCCACCGCCCATATTTTTTTGCATTTTATTTGCCAATAGCATCCAAATACCAAAAAATATAAAAATTGGCAACACCCAAGAGAAGAGAATTTCTGAAAATATATTAGTTTCGTTATATCCACCATAAGGTATTTTTTTTGCTTCTAGCTGAGATACAAGATTATTGTCGCCAGCCACTTTTTTTACCATATATATATCTTTGACCGCACCATTTTGAACATAAGCTCGTATAATTGTTTGCCCTATTGCAACATAACTAAGTTTGCCATCTTTTACAAGTTCTTTAAATTTAGAATAATTTATATTTTTTGTAACTGCATTTTGAGAAGAACCTACTTGGGAGCTTATCATTCCATCATTTGGAGTCATAAAATTTTTAAATACTATGATAATCACGATTGAAAAAATTGCAAAAACCAAAAGAGGATTTTGGTTGAAGAAATTATTGTTATTTAAACCTTTTTTATTGTCTTTTTGTGCCATTTATTGCCTTTGTAAAACTAATGTAAACCATTCATTTTTTTTGTATTTTTCTACTGTTTTTAAAACTGAAAACTTTTTTTCTACTTTGTCTATATATTTATCTAGGATACCTGATAATATTAAATATCCATCTTTTTTTACTTTTTTAATCAAATCATTTGCTAACATTATCAAGATATCAGCTATGATATTTGCTACAACCACATCATAGGTCTTATTTGATAATTGTACCGAGCCCACCCATGAATTTTCTATATTTTCATCATTTAGACTAAAATTTTCTTTCGCACTACTTATCGCCAATTCGTCTGTATCACAAATATCAACGATTGCGCCTAGTTTTGCACCTACTATCGAGAGAATTCCGCTTCCGCATCCAACATCTAAAAAGGTATCATCTTTATTTATGTATTTTTGTAGTTGCAATATGCATCCATAAGTACTTTCGTGATGACCTGAACCAAAAGCAAGTGCTGGATTGATTATTATGTCTATCTTTGAATTATCAGGTTTTTCCCAATCTGGTCGTATATAAAATCTTCCTATACAAAGGGGATGCACAGAATCTTTATATTTTTGAATCCAATTTTCATTCTCTTTTACACTTAAATTTGTTTTTAAAGTTATATTTTTGCCCACTTGCAGTGAGAGTCTTTTCGCATATTCTTCCAATGCAAAAAGTGTTAAGTCCAAGCTATTTTCACTTCTGATGATAATATTTCCATCTTTTTCTTCTAATCCATCATGTCCCAAAGCAAAAATAAAATCTATAAAATATGGATATTCACTACTTGGAGTTAAAAGAAGCTCATAAAAGGTTTTTTTCATATATTAACCTAAAACATCCTCTAGTTTTTCTTTTAATACTTGTGGCGTAAAAGGTTTTACAATATAGTTATTTACACCTGCTCTTAATGCAGTTATAACTTCTGATTTTCCACCCTCAGTTGTAACCATAATGATGGGCATATCTTCGTACTTTGATTCGGCTCTTACTTTTTTTACGAGTTCTAGTCCATTCATCTCTGGCATATTCCAGTCAGTTATCAAGACATCTATATCGCTGTTTTGTTGCATAACTTGCCAAGCGGCTAAGCCGTGTTCGGCTTCCAAAACATCTTTATAGTCTAATCTTGCCAAAGTGTTTTTTATGATTCTTCGCATAGTTGAGCTATCATCTACCACTAATAATCTCAATACATATCCTTTTCAATTAATTATTTACTATATTTTAACCTATTTTACTTTGAAGTTACTTTAATCCCTAAATTGTCTAACCAAAGAAAAGGCTCTTTTAAGACTAATAGTGCCTTCATAATATGCTTTTCCGATGATGACACCACGCACCTCACCCGAATAAGCCAATACTTTTATATCTTCAATATCTTTAACGCCACCGCTTGCAATCGTGTCAACTCCTGAAGCCCTTGCGATATCTATCGCAAAACCAACATTTACGCCACTTAGCATTCCATCTCTTCCAACATCTGTACAAACGATAGCCTCAACCCCTGCTTTTGCAAAATCTTTTGCCAAATCAGTAGCTAGTATTTGAGATTTTTGAGCCCATCCTTCTACTGCTACAAAACCATCTATTGCATCGATGCCCACGACTACTCTGTATTTTTCACACATTTTTTTAACAAAATCTGGGTTTTTAAGAGCGATTGAACCTAAAATTACTCTATCAACCCCTAAGTCAATATATCTCTTTATCGTATCTTCATCCCTGATGCCACCGCCTAATTCTAGTTGAAGATTGCAATTTTCTCTAATCTTTTTGATTTGCTCAAGGTTTTTTGGCTCTCCTGCAAAAGCACCATTTAAATCAACTAAATGAAGCCACTTGGAGCCTATCTCTTCAAAATGCTTGGCCACTTTCCAGGGCTCATCTGAGTAAATTTTTGCACTGTCCATCAAACCCTTTGTAAGTCTAACTGCTTTTCCATCTTTCAAATCAATCGCTGGTAATATATACATTTATAACTCCACAAAATTTTTTAATATTTTTAGTCCATTGTCATGTGATTTTTCTGGGTGAGGTTGAAAAGCAAAAATATTATCTTTTTGAACCACACTTGGAAAACTGTATCCATAATTTGCATTTGCCACTATAAACTCATCTGCACATGTAGCGTGAAAACTATGCACAAAATATAGATAAGTCTCATCTTTTATATCTTTTAAAAGTGGTGAATTTTTTTGTATAAAGATTTCATTCCAACCCATATGCGGAACTTTTAATTTGGTTTGAAATTTTGATTTATCAAACTCTACAATCTCTCCTGAAATCAAACCTAAACCTTTTGTTTTTCCAAATTCATAACTCTTGTCAAACAAAAGTTGCATACCCAAGCAAACACCAAGAAGAGGTTTGCCGCTTCTAGCAAAATTTAAAATCTCCTCTGCCATTCCTGTTTCGTCCAAGCTCTTCATCGCATCGCCAAATGCTCCAACACCAGGTAAAAAAATCTTATCATAAGATTTTAATTTATCCGCATCTTTGACAATATCAACCTTTTCCCCAATCTTTTCAAAAGCATTATAAACACTTCTAAGGTTCCCCATATTGTAATCAACGATCCCTATCATTTGAGCTCTTCTTTTGCTTTTTGGATTAGAGCGTTTAGTTTTTGTTCGTATTCTTTTGCTCTTGCTTCATCTGTGGATTCAAATCTTGTAACGAGTACAGGTGTTGTATTGCTAGCTCGCACTAAGCCCCAACCATCATCAAATATGACTCTTACGCCATCAATATCTACTATCTCTTTGATATGAGGAAAATCACTTGGTGGATTTTTTAACAACTCTTTTACTTTTTGAACCAATGGAAACTTCTCACTCTCACTTGTCTCCACTTTTATCTCTTCAGTAGAATAAACTTTTGGCAAAGCCTCTATCTCTTTGTCCACATCAAGACCATTTTTGATAAGTTCGATCATACGCAGTGAGGCATATATGGCATCATCATAACCAAAGTATCTATCATTAAAAAAGAGGTGTCCGCTCACTTCGGCAGCAAAGTCGGCATTTAGTTCGGCTATCTTTACTTTTAGATTACTATGCCCTGTCTTATACATCACAGCTTTTCCATAAGAGTTTATAGTGTCATACATAACTTGTGAGCATTTTACTTCACCTATGACTGTTGGATTTTTCATGGATTTTGAGAAGAGTATCGCCATTATGTCACCTTTGACATTATATTTTTTTGTCAAAAATGCGATTCTATCGGCATCTCCATCATAGGCAAATCCAAACTCAAACTCACCCTCTAGCTCTCTTTTTATGTCTATTAAATTTTTCTCAACCGTAGGGTCAGGGTGATGATTTGGAAATGTTCCATCTGGCTCAGTAAAAAGACTCTTATAATCAAATCCAAGATTATCAAAAATCTGCGGTGCTACCACTCCTGCTACTCCATTTCCGCAATCTATGACAAACTTTTTATCAAAATCTTTTAAATGTTCAAACTCTTTGGATAAAAAATCTATATATCTGTTTTTTGCATCTATAGTCTTACAAGCAGTATCATCCTCTATTTTTAAATTTATATTTTCCAAAATCTCATCGCCTAGTGCATAAATATCCTCTCCAAAAAAAGGCTTTTTATCTATAGTTATCTTAAATCCATTGTACTCACTAGGATTATGAGAGCCTGTGATCATAACAGAGGCATCTGTAGTGATTCCATCCCACTCTTGAAAATTTGAAAAATAATTTACTGGAGTTGCGACCATACCCATATTTAAAACTTCACAGCCTGCTTTATTAAAGCCACTTATAAGATAATCACAAAGTACAGGAGAGTGACTTCGGGCATCATATCCGATGGCAACAACCAAGCCACCTATCTTTTTTACTCTCTGCCCTAAAAAATAACCGATTAATTTTGTCATCTGCTCGTTTAACTCTTTTTCAAAAATTCCTCTTATGTCATACTCTCTAAAGATTGATTTCATCGCTCACTGATTCCTTAAATATTTTTATATGTGATTTTTTATCATCCATCCTATTATATCCAAGCTTCGTTTAAAATCCTATATGATGAGATTTCCTTTTAAAAAATCATTTAGCACCTCTTTAGCCTAATTTTAGTATAATAGCATCCCATTACAAAAGGAATTGATTTTATATGAAAATAGCTATCGTTAAATTATCTGCTCTTGGTGACATTGTTCATGCCATGATAGTCTTACAATATATAAAAAATCATGATTTAGATATAACTACAGATTGGTTTGTTGAAGAGAGATTTTTTGGGATATTAGAGCACAATCCCCATATAAACAATATCTATAAACTAAATATCAAAAATAACAAAATGGGCTTATACAAAGAGTATTTAAAACTAAAAAAACTTGCCCCTTATGATTTCGTTATAGATATGCAAGGTCTTATCAAGTCAGCCTTAGTCTCTAGGATATTGGGTAAAAATGTAGCTGGTTTTGATAAAAATTCCCTTCGTGAACGCTTAGCTTCTGCTTTTTACACCAAAACTTTTTCTATACCTTATGAAGAAAATGTTATCAAGAGAAATATGCTACTAGTTTGCAAAACTCTTGGATTTGACATGCCAAAT
>Ga0256829_1000683_pt1 | contig 31717 bp, 25 predicted proteins | sample 131447metaG_FD_185979 | JGI IMG/M metagenome (GOLD analysis project Ga0256829, IMG submission 185979) | Hydrothermal vent microbial communities from Lau Basin, Pacific Ocean - 131-447 | ecosystem: Environmental > Aquatic > Marine > Hydrothermal vents | place: Pacific Ocean: Lau Basin | collected... | reverse complement strand
AAACTATCAGATGATGCCTTGAAAATGGGCGATACTACGAAAGCTTTGAAGTTTGCAAAATTAGCAATAGGAGCGAATCCTAGTGGAAAAATAGGATATGTGTGTTACACGAATGCTATATCTGCTAAGTATAAAACAGATAGTGGCAACATAGGTACGACAACACAAGTAGTTCAACCCTCAGCTAGTGATGATGCTAGTGTTGATTTAGGATGTTAGTAAAAAATTTCAGATAAAGGACAAACATGAAAAAGTTTTTTTCAGTTGCGGTTTTAGTTTTAGTTTTGGTTTTACCTTCTTTTGCACTTTCAGTGCCTTCAAACCATTTGGTGTCAGCTAGTTGGTTAAGTAAGAATTTAGGAGATAAAAACATTGTTGTGGTTGATTTAAGTTCGCCAAAAGTATTTGCGAAGGGACATATAACAGGAGCAGTAAATATTCCTAAAAAATTGTTTTTTACAGGGTACGCTGGTAGTATAAAAGCTCTTTTACCAAATCCATACCAAATAAAGAAACTATTTAGTAATGCAGGGATTTCAAACAATAGCAATGTTGTATTTGTAGCTCATGTAAAAAAAGCAAAAAAATATACTGACATGACAAGAGGTTTTTGGACTGCTTGGGTATATGGTATGAGACAGAATGCTATACTAGATGGTGGTATCGAAGCTTGGGTTGCAAGTGGTGAGAAATTATCAACTGCAAAGACTATGGTAAAAAAAGCTAATTTTAAAGTTAGAAAATTGTCTGCCGATGTAAAAAGTCTTGTTGATGTAAAAGCCGCTCTTGTTAATGGTAATGTTCAATTGGTTGATGCAAGAGAGATGAAACATTTCGTTGGTAAAGACAAAGATAAAAGACTTAAAAGACACGGGCACATTCCTGGAGCAAAAAAAGTATCTGCATATCTTTTTGCAAAAAAAGATGGAAAGTTATTTAAATTGGTATCATCAGCACAAGCACAAGAGATATTGAAAAAAGATGGTGTTTCTTTAAATAAGCCAATTATTGCATATTGTAATACAGGACACTTGGCAACAGGAACATGGTTTGTTACAAAATTTATAGCAGGAGTAAAAAATGTTGCAGATTTTGATGGTTCAATGTATGAGTATTCAAGATCGGCTATGCCTGTAGTCAAATAATTAAAAAATAAAGCACCAAATCTAACTTTGATTTGGTGCTTGTACTCTTAGAATTTGTAAATTCCTTAATATTTTGTGGTATAATTTTTAAAAGGATTTCTATGAGAGAGTTAGAGCTAAAAAATATTTTAAAATTTGATGATAAAGAATATCTAATTTCAACTATCAGCATGAATGTCCGTCATTCATGGTTTAATGGAGACCACGAAAAAATTGTATATGAAACTATGGTTTTTGAGATGAAAAACGATGAAATCTTATATAGCAACCCTAAGTTCAACGAAAGATATAATACCATGGATGAAGCCGTAGCAGAACATGGTGCTATAATCAAAAATCCTAAAGAGTACTTATATCTGTCCTAAAGCTTGGTTAATTTATTACTCCACAACCTACTTAAGCAAACATTAAAAATATTATTAAGGTTAAAGGATTTTTCTAGCCGGTAATGCTTTTGCTGCATGTGTCTCGATTTTGATTATTTTGTGCTCAGCTACTTTTTTTATAACTTTTGATTTTTGCATTTCAGTTACAGTTGTTTTTTCATTATTGCAACCCACTAGAAGAAGCATAGATATAATGAATAGTCCTAAAGTTATTAGAAGATTATTTTTCATTATTTGTACCTTTGTTTGATTTGAAAATTTTGATGGAACAAGGTTTTTCTATCATGTTTCACTATGTTAAAAGCTTCGTTAAGCTGAAACTCTATTTTTAATTAGTATACCATCAACTTTGTTAATATGGTCTTTATTGGTTAAAATTCTAGGAGTTGTGTTTTTCTTTTTTCATAACTCTTTGTTGGTCATGCTTTTGTGGTAACCCATGCAGACGCTAGTATTCAAAAGATTTTCATAAAGGAAAGAGTAGAATATGTAAATTTTTACAAGAATTTGAAAGTGACTCAGAGTCGATAACGAATTGCAATAACTAGGAAATAACGATGAAAAAAGTACTCTTAACTCTAATTTTCTTAGTATCAAACATACTCGCCATTAGCGACACTAAAAATATACTTCTTGTTCATTCTTATCATAGAGGGTATAGGTGGAGTGATAATATCTCCAAAGTTTTTGAGAAAAAATATGGTAATAATCCCAAAACATCTTTGACAACGGTATATATGGATACAAAAAAGATAGCAACTCCGACATACTTTGACAGACTTTTTGATCTGTATGATGAGCAGTTTAAAGGAAGGCGATTTGACTTAGTTATCGCTTCTGACAATAATGCATTAGAGTTTGTCATAAGGTACCATGAGCATCTATTTAAAAACTTGCCAGTTGTATTTTTGGGTATCAATAATTTTGATGAATCCATGATTTATGAAAACAACATGAGACAATACACAACAGGAGTTGCAGAAAATGTTGATATCGCCAAAAATATAGATTTGATTCTAAAAATTCATAAAAAAGTTAAAAATATAGTTATAATAAACGACAGATCAAAAACGGGATATGCTATAAGAAGAGACATGTTTAGAGTATTGCCAAGGTATAGAAAAAAGGTACATTTTGATTATATAGACGATATATCTTTGAAAAATCTTAAAACAAAGATAAGTAATCTACCAAAAGATACTGTGATTCTTTGGGTTTTGATGTTTAAAGACAAGACAGGAAGAAAGTATATCTACAAAGAGAGCCTAAGACAAGTTAGGGCGATTTCAAATGTGCCAATATACGGCTTGTGGAATTTTTACTTAGGCAAGGGAATCGTAGGGGGACTTCTCACAAGCGCTTACTCTCAGGCAACAGCAGCTTCAAAGATTGTTGATAAGATTTTAAGCGGAGTAAGACCAAGAGGGATACCAATTTTGAAAAAAAGTCCAAATGAGTATATATTTGACTATAATGAACTTGTAAAATATAATATAAAGATACCAAAAAGTATCAAAAATTACAAAGTAATTAATAAGCCATTTTCTTTTTATGATAAATATAAACAATTAGTCTGGACGACATTAGGTATATTTTCTTTAGTTATTTTTATACTGATATTGCTCGTGTTGAATATCGCTAAAAGAAAAAAGAGTGAAAAAGAGTTAAATAATCAACTCCAATTTATAAGAGTGCTGATAGATACAATTCCAAACCCTATGAATTATAAAGACATAAAGGGCAGATATATTGGGTGCAATAAAGCATTTGCGAGTCTTTTGAATTGTAAAACAGAATATATAATAGGAAAAACTGTTTATGATTTTTTTGATGCCAAGTGGGCAAAAGAACAAAATGAAAAAGACAATGAACTTATAAAGCATAGGGGTACGGATAATTTTGAAAAAACCCTCCACTTTCCTGATGGAAGAGCTAGAGTTGTAAGCTATAGTAAAACCGCATATGATAATATAGACGGAAACTTAGGGGGAATTGTGAGTATTATGGATGATATAACTCAAAGAAATCAACAAAAAGAGTTTATAATCCAACAATCAAAATTAGCTGAGATGGGGGAAATGATAGCAGCAGTTGCGCACCAGTGGAATGAGCCTTTGGTAGAACTTTCAGCGATTTTACAGGATATGGAATTTAGTTATAAACAAGATGAGTTTAACGAAAAAGTGATGGGTGATTTTGTAAAAGAATCAATGATACAAATTCAATATATGTCAAAGACCCTAAGAGATTTTAGAAATTTTTTAAAACCATCCACTAAAAAAGCATCTTTTTGTGCTAAAAAAGCATTGGATGAGGTTCTTGAAATCGTTGGAAAACAGATATTTTATGCTCATATAAATCTAAAAGTTGCATGTAAGCAAGAAGAGGTTATCGTATATGGGTTTAAAAATGAATTCAAACAAGTTGTATTGAATATCATAAATAATGCCAAAAATAAATTAATAGAAACAAAAAATGGTAAAAATATAGATATAAATATAGAGCCTTTAGTGGATAGCGTTAGGATTAAAATCAGCGATGATGGCGAGATAATTCCTGAAGATGTTATAGGCTTGATTTTTGATCCATATTTTAGTACAAATAAAAATGGAACAGGGTTAGGATTGTATATGGCAAAAGTTATGATTGAAGATAAAATGGATGGAAAAATAAGTGCTTACAACTATATAAATAAAGTTGTTTTTAATATAATAGTTCCAAGCAAAGAGCCAGAGGAGGCAATAATATGAAAATCCTACTTTTGGAAGACAATAAAAGACTAAATGAAACAATAACAAAAAGATTAAAAGCAAAAGATTATAAAGTGTGTAATTTTTTAGATGGGCAAGAAGCATATGAAGCTATAGACGATGGATATATATGTTTTATCCTCGATATCAATGTTCCTTCAATCAATGGCATAGAGATACTCAAGAAGATAAGAGAGTTTAACGCAAATACACCAATTATTATAATTAGCTCTTCGGTTGAGCTTGATATAATAAAAGATGCATATAAGTATGGTTGCAATGATTATATAAAAAAGCCATTTTTTATAGATGAATTAGAGATTAAGATAGAGAAACTTTGTAATTTTGATAATGATATAATTGAAATTTATAATGGGTGTGTTTTTTATTTCAAAGATAGTGCTTTGGAGATAGATGGAGTCCGTGAGCATTTGTCAAAAAAAGAGAGGCTCATTTTGAATTTACTTTTATCAAAAAGAGGAAAAGTCGTATCAATTGATTCCGTCCAAAATGTTGTATGGGAAGGGGGTTTTGCTAGTATTGATTCTATTCGCTCACTTGTTAGAAGAGTAAGAAAAAAATTCCCCCATGAGTGTATAGAGACGGTTGTAGATGTAGGATATATGTTTAAAAAATGTTTCGATTAGTAACAAATATCTGTAAAAGTTCTTTTAATATACTTCAGAATAAAAATATCATATACTTATCATATTGTAGAGATAATATGCGTATATGTGTTCATTACATGTAAATAAAAACTCAAAAGGAGAAAGTATGAATATCAAAAGAGTTCTTGGAACTTTAGGTTTAGCAGCTGCTATAGCTGTTGGTGCAAATGCTGCAGATAAAACTGTACATTGGAAATTGGCTATGACATGGGGTACTAGTCTGCCTCCATTTACTGACGCTGTTCATGAAATGGCAAATTTGGTTAAAGAGCTAAGTGGTGGCAAATTTACCATCAGAATTGACTCAAAAAATAAACACAAATCACCATTTGGTATCTTGGATATGGTAAAACTTGGTCAGTACGATATGGGACATTCTGCATCTTACTATTGGAAAGGTAAAGATCTTGCAACTCTTCCTTTGACAACTATGCCATTTGGCATGACTACTCCTGAGCAGTATGCTTGGTTCTACTATGGTGGTGGAATGGCATTGATGCAAAAAGTTTACAAAAAACACAAAGTTTACTCATTTCCAGGAGGAAACACAGGTGCCCAGATGGGTGGATGGTTTAGAAAAGAAATTAATAGTGTAAATGACCTTAAAGGTCTCAAGATGAGAATTCCAGGATTTGCTGGAGAGATTATGTCTGAACTTGGAGTTACAGTTACAAATATAGCCCCAGGTGAGCTTTATACTTCACTAGAGCGTGGTACTATCGATGCGCTTGAATGGGTTGGACCTGGCATGGATATAAAAATGGGCTTTCATAAAATAGCACCTTACTATTACACAGGTTGGCATGAGCCAGCTACTGAGTTACAATATCTTGTAAATATCAAAAAATTCAAGAAATTGTCTCCTAAGTATCAAGAGATTCTTAAGACTGCTATGAAGCTTTCAGCATATGATATGTATATTCTAAACTATCACATGAGTGCAATGGCTTGGGCGAAAATGAAGAAAGATTATCCAAATATAAAAGTGAAATCTTTTCCTACATCAGTTATTGCAGCTATGAAAAAAGCTAACAACAAACTCTTGGCTATAGATGAAGCAAAAAATGCTGAATTTAAAGAGATTGTAGAGTCTCAAAAAGCTTATATGAAAAAAGCTAGAGCATGGACTAAGATTTCTGATTATGAATACCTAAATACAACTATGAATGTTAAAGCAGCTAAATAAGCTGATAATTTTGCCATCAAAACTTTTTGGTGGCAAAATTTTATAGGAGTTGATAAGCTTTTTATCAACTCCTATAAAATACTATTTTAAAAATTTAAAAGGACTTCAATGCTAGATAAGATAGAAATGTTTTATAAAAAAATTACCAAGGCAATGGGTGTTTTTTTATTTATTATAATGATACTTATGACTTTTAATGTGGCTTACGACGCGATTGCTAGGTATGCTTTACATATAGGCTCAATTGCCATGCAAGAGATGGAGTGGCATCTATTTTCAGTGCTTATTTTAATCGGTATGTCTTACGCACTTATGGAAGAAGGACATGTGAGAGTCGATCTTTTATATGACAATTGGTCTGTTCAGAAAAAAGCTAAGATAAATATGATGGGCGCAGTTGTATTTATATTGCCTCTCGCTCTTCTTATAGCAACAAACTCGGTTGATTTCGTTATGGAAGCTTATACTTCGCATGAAATTAGTGGAGACCCAGGTGGGCTTACACATAGATGGATCATAAAAGCCTTTATCCCTGGTTCCTTTTGGTTGTTGATATTTATGGATTTTGGTTATTTTGTCCAAAATCTTAACATTTATAAGAAAGATAAGGCAGCTAAGATGGATGTAGATTATAAAGACGGAGAAGGACTATGACTGGTATTGTAATGTTTGGAGCGGGACTAATAATGCTATTGATAGGCTTTCCTGTGGCTTTTACTTTTGGCACAGTTGCTGTAATATTTGGTTTATCATTTGGTGTAGTCGATGCGTTGCAAAACTCTTTACCTATCTGGCAAACTTTTGTAGATACTGGCGTTGATATGTTTGGTTTCATGCCTTTTAGAATATATTCGATTATGCAAAATACCATTTTGATGGCAGTTCCACTTTTTATATTTATGGGCATTATACTTCAAAAATCCCAATTGGCAGAAAAACTATTGGAGGCCATGGGTACTCTATTTGGTGAAGTCAGAGGTGGTGTTGCAATTAGTACAGTTTTAGTTGGCGCACTTTTAGCCGCTTCTACAGGAGTTGTCGGGGCAAGTGTTGTAGCCATGGGTGTTATATCACTTCCTGTTATGCTTAAATATAACTATAGTAAAAAATTGGCAACCGGTACTATTTGTGCATCAGGAACGCTGGGACAAATAATACCGCCATCAATTGTTTTGATTATCTTGGGTGATGTTTTTCAGGTTCCCGTGGGAGATCTCTTTAAAGCAGCAGTTGTTCCTGGTGTATCCCTTGTTGGTGCATATGTTTTATATATTATTATCATCGCTTTTAAAGATAAAGATGCGGCACCTGCGATTCCACCAACGGATTTAAATGAGACTAAGTTTCAGCAGATTGTAAGGGCTTTAAAGGCGATAGTTCCACCTTTGTCACTTATAGGCGTGGTTCTTGGTTCTATTTTCGCTGGAGTCGCTACTCCAACAGAATCAGCCGCAGTTGGATCAGTTGGCGCTATGCTTTTAGCGATAATATATAGACAGTTTTCTTTAGGAATGCTAAAAGATTCTGCTTTAGAGACTGCAAAAGTAACAGCTATGGTTTTTACGATACTCATAGGTGCAACCGCTTTTTCTATGGTATTTACATACGCGGGTGGAGATACTATAGTTGAGAACTTTATGATGAGTTTGCCTGGTGAAAAATGGGGATTTCTTATAACATCAATGTTAGCCATTATGCTTTTGGGATTTTTTATCGACTTTGTAGAGATATCATATATTATCGTTCCTATTTTAGTTCCAATTGCAGTAAATCTTGGAATCAATCCTGTGTGGTATGCGATTTTGATAGCTATGAATTTACAAACTTCATTTTTAACTCCGCCTTTTGGATTTAGTCTTTTCTATCTGCGGGGAGTTGCACCTGATAGCGTAAGAACTATGGATATATACAAAGGCGTTATGCCTTTTATCGCGATTCAGGTTTTGATTTTAGCCATCTTAGTTATAGAGCCAAGTTGGTTTGGAATAAATGCCTTTATCAAATAAATTTAACTGTGCCTAGTTCTAAGAGACCACTGCACAGTGGCTTCTCTAAGCTAGGCACTTAATCTTACTACAAAAAGAGGAAATCTATGAATCTCGTGGGTCCTTATCTTAAGTTTTATAAGCTACTAAATGACATTATCCCAGAACATAGAATTTTTACAGACCCAATACATTTGATTGCATATGGTACGGATGCTTCTTTTTATCGCCTTGTTCCCAAAATTATAGTTTGGACAGACAATTCAAATGAAGTTTCAAAGATTTTGAAACTCTCCTCGTCATTATCTCTGCCTATTGTTTTTAGAGCTGCGGGGACAAGTTTGTCTGGACAAGCTATTACAGACTCAATACTAATAGTAACTTCAAGAGATTGGAGAGGAAAAAAGATAAATGAAGATCACTCTTTAGTTACGCTAGAGCCTTCCGTAGTTGGAGCAGATGCAAATGATTTTTTGCTTCCTTATGGAAAAAAGATAGGCCCAGATCCTGCTAGTATAAGTTGCGCGATGATTGGTGGAATTGCCGCAAATAATGCAAGCGGTATGTGTTGTGGGATAGCTGATAATTCATACAAAACGCTTCATAGCATGAAGATAGTTTTTTTTGATGGAAGTGAATTAGATACGGCAAATAAAAAAAGTAGAGAAAACTTTATAAATACGCATGGTATGCTTATTCAGAGCATAGAAAAGATGCATCAAAAAGTAAGAAAAAACAAAGCTCTTCATGATAAGATAGTAAGAAAATTTAAAATTAAAAATACATGTGGATATTCACTTAATGCACTTGTAGATTTTGAAGACCCCATAGATATAATCAAACACTTGATGATTGGTAGCGAAGGAACGCTTGGTTTTATTAAAGATATTACTTATAAAACAGTACCAGAGTATAAGGACAAAGCAAGTGCTTTGATGATATTTAAAAACATAAAAGATGCTTGTGACACTGTTATAATTTTAAAAACCAAATGCAGACAAAATGTAAATGCAGCTGAATTGATGGATAGAGCTGGACTTAGAAGCGTAGAAAACAAAAAAGGAATGCCTAGTTTTTTAAAATCTCTTGGAGATGAAGCTACAGCTGTATTGGTAGAAACTAGAGCACCAAATAGTGTTGAATTACATCAAAATATAGAAATAATAAAAGATAAATTGAAACATATAGAATTAGAATTACCTATTCATTTTACTGATATTGAAAAAGAATATACTTTGTATTGGAATATAAGAAAAGGATTGTTTCCCGCTGTTGGAGCTGTTAGAAAAGCTGGAACAACAGTGATTATAGAAGATGTTGCTTATCCGATAGAGCACTTAGCTAAGGCTACAATAGAGCTTCAAAATATGTTTAAAAAATATGGATATGATGAAGCTATTATTTTTGGACACTCTTTGGAAGGAAATCTGCATTTTGTATTTACTCAGGCGTTTGATAAAGAATCGGAGATAAAAAGATATGAAAAATTTATGGCAGAAGTCGCCAATCAAGTTGCCTTAAAATACAAAGGAAGTTTAAAAGCAGAGCATGGAACAGGTAGAAATATGGCTCCTTTTGTTGAGCTAGAGTGGGGAGAAGATGCTTACTTACTCATGAAAGAGATAAAACATATATTTGACCCTCACAATTTACTAAATCCCGGAGTGATACTCAATGATGATAAAAGAATTCATTTAAAAAATTTCAAAGCTATGCCAAAAACTGATGAGCTAATTGACACATGTATAGAGTGCGGATATTGTGAGCCAAAATGTCCTTCGAATTTTTTAACCCTAACGCCAAGGCAGAGAATTGTAGCAAATAGACATATGAAAATGTTAGAAAATGAAGGAAGATATAAAGAGCTAGAGGAATTTTCTAAATTGTATCAATATGATGGTTTAGAAACATGTGCCACTTGCCAATTATGCTCAATTTCTTGCCCTATAGACATAGATACAGGAAATTTAACTAAAAAATTAAGAGCCAAACAAATAGGAAAGATGGGACATAAAATTGTATGGAGTATTGCCAATAATTATGGAACAGTTTTGAGCGTAGGTAGATTAGCTTTAAGCGTAGTAAAGGGGATCAATTTTCTCATACCAGATAGTGCCATGGAAGGCATGAGTAGAGGCCTTAGAAATATTGCAAATGGGGCGATGCCTCTTTGGAGCACCTCTTTACCAAAAGGTGATAAATTTAGAATAAAAAAAACTATTTTTGATGCAAAAGAAAAAGTTGTTTATTTTTCATCTTGCATAAACCGAACAATGGCAAATCCAAGAGAAAAAAAAGGAGAAAAGAGTATCAGTGAAATTGTGGTGATTTTGCTTGAGCGAGCTGGATATGAAGTAGTAGTTCCAAAAAATATAGATAATCTTTGTTGTGGTATGCCTTTTTCTTCAAAAGGATATAAGCAAGAGGGTAAGAGCAAATCAGATGAGCTTGAAATTGAGCTTAGAAATGCAAGCCAAAATGGTAAATATCCAATCCTTTGTGATATGAGTCCTTGCAGTAAGACAATAGAACAAAATTTTCCAATTGACTTGAAAATATACGATACTGTAGAGTTTATAACAGATTTTTTAGCGAAAAAGTTAAAATTTAAACAAGTTGATGATCCGATTGTTATACATGCAACTTGTAGCACGAGAAAAAGTGGTCTTGTTGGTAAATTTAAACAAGTCGCGAGATTATGTAGCTCAAATGTTACGATACCAAAAAGTGTAAGTTGTTGCGGTTTTGCTGGAGATAGGGGATTTACATATCCCGAGTTAAATAAATCAGCCCTGAGACACTTAAGAGAAGAGATACCCAAAGATGTAAAATATGCATTCTCAACAAGTAAAACTTGCGAAATAGGTTTAAGTGAACATAGTGGGTTGGATTATAAGTCAATATTTTATCTAGCAGAGAAATGTACAAGGTGTACAGTATAGTTACTCTTTTTTTATAGGTTTTATTTAATAAAAGAAATGATAAAATATCGCTAAATATTAATTTAGGAGATAGTATGGGTGCGAATCTTGTTATAGAGGGTTTAAAGTTTATGGTCTTGGGGATGACAACAGTTTTTCTCTTTTTATTGTTGATGATACTTGTCCTAAATATTATATCTAAGATTGTTAAAAAGTATTTTCCTCATAAAAAATTAGCTCCAATAAGAGCAAGAAAACAAAATAATACAGCAACTTTACACAAAGGTGATGGAGCGATAATCGCTGCAATAACAGCTTCAATTCAAGAATTTAAACAACAAAAATAAAAATTTAGGATTGCAAAATGGCGAAAAAATATATTGATATAATGGATACAACATTTAGAGATGGTTTTCAGTCGGTTTTTGGTGCTCGTGCACTGATGGATGATTTTATGCCAGCAGTCGCAGCAGCAAGAGAAGCTGGAATTACGCATTTTGAATTTGGAGGAGGAGCAAGATTTCAAGCACTTTTCTTTTATCTAAATGAAAATGCATTTGATATGATGGATAAGTTTCGCGAAGTTGCGGGAAAGGATTCCAATCTGCAAACACTAGCACGAGGTGTAAATACTGTTATGCTAGATACTGGTAGTCGCGAACTTATAGATTTGCATGCAAAGATGTTTAAAAAACACGGTACTACTACTATACGAAATTTTGATGCATTAAATGATGTAGAAAATCTAAAATACAGTGGAGAGAGGATAACTCACCACGGATTAAAGCATGAAGCAGTTGTGACCATGATGGAACTGCCTCCTGGGTGCACGGGTGCTCACGATGTTGCTTTTTATGAAAAAACTTTGAGAAATATACTAGATTCTGGTTTACCATATGATAGTATTTGTTTTAAAGATGCGAGTGGAACTTCAAACCCACAAAAAGTATATGAAACTATAAAGATGGCAAAAAAACTTTTGCCAGAAAATGTACATGTGAGACTTCATACACACGAAACCGCAGGAGTTAGTGTAGCTTGTTATTTGGCTGCCCTTGAAGCTGGAATTGATGGTATTGATTTAGCTGCAAGTCCCGTCAGTGGAGGAACTTCTCAACCTGATATATTGACACTTTTACACGCAACAAAGGGTAAAAATTATGACCTTGGTGGATTAGAGTTAGAAAAAATACTTACTTATGAAGAGGTTTTGAAAGATTGTTTGAGTGATTATTTTATGCCACCAGAAGCTACTCAAGTTTCCCCTCTTATACCTTTCTCTCCTATGCCAGGAGGTGCACTTACTGCAAATACTCAAATGATGAGAGATAACAATATATTAGGAAAATTTCCAGAAGTCATAAAAGCCATGCGTGAAGTTGTAGAAAAAGGTGGATATGGAACAAGCGTTACACCTGTATCGCAATTTTATTTCCAACAAGCATTTAACAATGTTATGTTTGGACCTTGGAAGAAGATTGCAGAGGGTTATGGAAAGATGGTTCTTGGATATTTTGGGCATACACCTACCAAACCTGCTTCTGATATTATCGCACTTGCATCTGAACAATTAAAGCTAGAGCCTACGAGTGAAAGTGCAGTAGATATAGCAGACAAAGATGAGACTAAAACGCTCGCACATGTAATAACAATTTTAAAAAAAGAAAAATTGCCTGTAAATGATGAAAATATTTTCATAGCTGCATCTTGTAAGGAAAAAGGTATTGCTTTTTTAAAAGGTGAAGGAAAAGTAAATGTTAGAAAAACAGATAAAAAGAAAAAAGGGAGTTCTAAGGTGGCAACAACAGGAAATGGAGAATATACAGTAGTAGTAAATGGGCAAAAATACAATGTTCAAGTTAGTGAAGGCTTAGATGCTAGTATTGAGGTAAAAGCAGTAACACCAGTAGCTTCTGCATCACCTGCTAAAAGTTCGAATGGTTTTGAAGTTGTGGCTACTTTGCCAGGCAGCGTTTTTAAAGTTACAAGCAGTGTTGGACAAAGCGTTAAAAAAGGTGATATTTTACTTGTGCTAGAAGCCATGAAAATGGAGATAGAGATAGTAGCACCGCAAGATGGTGTGGTAAGTGCTATTTTAGTCAATCAAGGCGATAATGTAGAAGATGGCCAACCATTAGTTGTGCTGTAAGGGGTAAAATATGAAAAATCTCATTTTTGTGCTTTTAACACTTTTTGCTATTAGTTTTGTAGCTAACCCTCTTTATGCTAGCAGTAGTGAAGCAAATACAGTTTCTACACAAAAAATAGTAAAAGTTGACCAACATGAGGTAAAAAGCATTTCCCAAATGTTTAGAAATTTTTATAAAACTACAGGTATATATGCCTTTTTAAATCCAAGAGATGGTGTTGCAAATGCATTAGGAGAACCACTTAGTAAATTTGCCCAAAGTTGGGGAAGAATTATAATGATTTTAATAACATTTTTACTCTTCTACCTTGCTATCGCCAAAGGGTTTGAGCCACTTCTGTTGCTACCCATCGCATTTGGTGGTTTGTTGGCAAATATTCCCTTAGCAGACATCATTGGACACGGTGGTTTTATAGGAACTCTTTTTGATGCTGGTATTAAAAATGAGCTTTTTCCGTTGATTATATTTATGGGCGTTGGTGCTATGACTGATTTTGGACCACTTATCGCAAATCCAAAAACAGCACTTCTAGGAGCTGCTGCACAGTTTGGAATATTTGGCTCTCTTGTGGGTGCGGTCGCCCTTTCTCAATATACCCCATTTTTTGATTTTACACTAAAACAAGCTTCCGCTATATCTATAATCGGTGGTGCAGATGGTCCTACATCTATATTTGTAGCTTCAAAACTTTCACCAGAGCTTATGGGGGCTATCGCAGTTGCGGCTTATTCTTATATGGCGTTAGTGCCGATTATCCAACCTCCAATCATGAATCTGTTTACGACTAAAGAAGAAAGAAAGATTAAAATGGTGCAACTTAGAGATGTTGGTAAACTAGAAAAACTGATGTTCCCCTTGGTCGTTTTGATGCTTTCTATATTGATACTACCTCAATCAACACCTTTAATAGGTGCTTTAACATTTGGAAACTTTGCAAGAGTTTCTGGTGTAGTTGATAGACTCTCAGGCACCATGCAAAATGCTTTGATAAATATAGTAACTATATTTTTAGGGCTTGGAGTTGGCTCAAAGTTAGCTGCAGAGAAGTTTTTAATCGCAGACACTCTAGGAATTTTAGCACTTGGTCTTATAGCCTTTGCGATAGGAACAGCGGCTGGTGTGATTATGGCAAAAATCATGAATAAATTTTCAAAAGATCCAATCAATCCGTTGATTGGATCAGCTGGAGTGAGTGCGGTCCCGATGGCAGCTCGCGTGTCAAATAAGGTTGGCATGGATAATGACCCAACAAACATGCTTCTTATGCATGCCATGGGTCCAAATGTTGCAGGTGTTATAGGCTCAGCCGTAGCAGCCGGCGTGTTATTGTCGATATTTAAATAATTTATAAAAGGGATATGATGTCAAGTGTGAATAAAGTGGAAGATTTAGGTTTAAAAAATATAGGAAAAATATATCACAATATTAGCTATGATGAATTGTTTGAACATGAAGTTGCAAATAAAGAAGGACAAGTCACAAGTAGTGGTGCATTTTCAGTTGATACGGGAGTATTTACAGGAAGAAGTCCCAAAGACAAATACTTTGTAAAACAAGACCCTTCACAAAAATACATCTCTTGGGGAAATGTAAATCATCCAACAACTCCAGAAGTATTTGATGATTTATTTAAATTGGCAAAAAAACAACTCTCTGGTAAAGATTTATATATCATGGATGCCTATGCAGGTGCGAGTGCTGATAGCAAAAAAAGTATAAGAGTTGTGTCAGAAGTAGCTTGGCAGGCACATTTTGTAAAAAACATGTTTATCCAACCAAAAGTTAAAGATTTAGCTTCATTTTCACCAGATTTTACACTTTTCGTTGCTTGTAAAACTGTCGATAAAGATTATAAACAACATGGACTTAATTCTGATGTGTTTGTTGTATTTAATGTAGAAGAAAACATAGCGGTTATAGGTGGAACTTGGTATGGCGGAGAGATAAAAAAAGGTGTGTTTTCTATGATGAATTATTGGTTGCCACTTGAGGGTAAGCTCTCTATGCACTGTTCTGCAAATGTAGGAAAAAACGGAGATAGTGCTTTGTTTTTTGGATTAAGTGGAACTGGAAAAACAACACTTTCTACTGATCCTAAGCGAAAATTGATAGGGGATGATGAGCATGGTTGGGATGATAACGGAATCTTTAACTTTGAAGGTGGATGTTATGCTAAAACAATTAACCTAAAAAAAGAGAATGAGCCAGAAATCTTTGGTGCTATTAAAAGAGATGCTCTTTTAGAAAATGTGGTTATAGGGAAAGATGGCGTGGTTGATTATGATGATGGAAGTAAAACTGAAAATACTAGAGTTTCATATCCAATTTATTTTATAGAAAACTTCAAAGAAGACTCACAAGCAGGGCATCCTTTGAAAATCATATTTTTAAGTGCAGATGCTTTTGGAGTATTGCCTCCTGTTTCTAAGCTTACAAAAGAGCAGGCTATGTATTATTTTATGAGTGGATATACCGCAAAAGTAGCTGGAACTGAGCGAGGAATTACTGAGCCAGTGGCTACATTTAGTTCTTGTTTTGGAGAGGCATTTTTGCCATTGCATCCTACAGTTTATGCAAAACTTTTAGGACAAAAGATAGAAAAACATAGTGTTGAAGTTTTCTTGGTGAACACTGGATGGAGTGGTGGAAGTTACGGTGTTGGAAGCAGAATGAGCATAAAAGCTACGAGAGCTTGTATAGATGGGATTCTTGACGGAAGTATAAATGATAGTGAATTTGAACAACTTCCTATCTTTGATTTAAGTGTGCCAAAAACTCTAGAAGGTGTTGATTCAAATATATTAAACCCAAGAAATAGTTGGGAAGATAAGGCTGGATTTGATAAAACAAGTGAAAAATTGGCAAATATGTTTATAGATAACTTTAAAAAATATATAACAGATGAATCTGATTTTTCAGTATATGGTCCAAAACTGTAATGTCAAAACTTTGGTCAGGTAGATTTTCAAAAGGAGCTACTAAGCTTTTAGACGAGTTTAATGCATCCTTGAACTTTGATAAAAAATTATATAGTGAAGATATCCAAGGCTCTATAGCTCATGCCACAATGTTAGCTTCCGTTGGAATTTTAAGCCCTGAAGAGTGTAAAGATATAGTAAATGGCTTAAATGATATCAAAGATATTATAGAAAAAGGTGAATTTGTTTTTGATATAAGCGATGAAGATATTCATATGGCTATAGAGAAAAAACTTATAGAGATAATCGGTGATACAGGAAAAAAACTTCATACTGCAAGAAGTAGAAATGACCAAGTTGCACTTGATTTTAGGCTGTATGTTCAAAAAAATACTTTACTTATCATAAAAGCATTAGAGAGATTAATCGCTGTTTTGATAGATATCGCAAAACAAAATACAGACACACTGCTTCCTGGGATGACACATCTGCAACACGCTCAACCGATAAATTTTGCTTTTCACATGTTAGCATATGCAAATATGTTCAAAAGAGATATAGATAGGCTAGAGTGTTCGCATAAAAGAAATAATGTTTTGCCTTTAGGATGTGCTGCCCTTGCTGGGACTCCTCATAAAATAGATAGAGCCAAAACGGCTGAACTTTTAGGGTTTGATAGTGTGAGCCAAAATTGTTTAGATACTGTTAGTGATAGAGATTTTGCCTTGGAAATTTTATTTAATATCTCAACATCCATGATGCATGTTTCAAGATTTGCAGAAGAGTTGGTTTTGTGGTCTAGCTATGAGTTTAAATTTATAACCCTTAGTGATGAATACAGCACAGGAAGTTCTATAATGCCACAAAAGAAAAATCCTGATGTACCAGAGCTTTTAAGAGGAAAAACAGGCAGAGTAAATGGAAATCTTATATCTTTACTTACTGTTTTAAAGGGCTTGCCTCTTGCTTACAATAAAGATATGCAAGAAGATAAAGAAGGTGTATTTGATAGTGTTGAAACTATACTTTTATCGCTTGAAATTCTAAAAGAAGCATTAGCTACCATGCGTATAAATAAGCAAAATATGCAGACTGCTTGTGAAACAGGACATTTAAGTGCTACTGATTTGGCTGATTATCTCGTTGTAAATTGTGATATACCATTTCGTGAGGCTCATTTTATAACCGGTCATGCCGTTTCATATGCTGAACAAAAAAATAAAGATTTAAGCCAATTAAATATAAAAGAATTAAAAGAAGTGGATAACAGAATCAATGAAGATGCTATAAAATATCTTGATTTAAGAAACTCCATGAATGCTAGAAACTCATATGGAGGAACTTCTGTAATTTCAACAAAAAAACAGTTAGAAGATTTTAAAAATTGGTTAAAAGAGAGGGCTTAACCTCTCTTTTCTCAGATGGCAATAACCTAGAAGAAACTTTTAGAGTCGCTATCTGCCATATGACCCCAAGCTAATTTTGCTCCACCTAAAAGATGAAAGTGCAAGTGCATCACTTCTTGACCGCCATTTTGACCGTTGTTTGTTATGAGTCTATAGCCATTTTTATCTAAACCAAGCAGCTTCGCAACTTCTTGTATAAAGGAGGTTATGCCCGCCATAATCTCTGGTGTAACTTCTTGAAAGTTCAAAACTTCAACTTTTGGAATTATGAGTATATGAATTGGTGCTTTTGGATTTATATCATGAAAAGCCAAAAAATCATCATTTTCCAAAACTTTATTGCACGGAATTTCACCTTTTATTATCTTGCTAAATATAGTCATATTTGTATCCTTAAAATATTTATATTGCTATTATACTGTTTTTTAGATAAAATATTGTAAATAGTTCAAGCAAAGAAGCAAAAGGCATAAAAGGTATAAATCATGGAAGAAAATTCCAAAGAAGTTGTCCTTAGTAAAAATGAATATGATTCAATCTTTAAAATTCAAAGGGAAATACTTAATTCAATTGCATCTGGTGTAGAATCCAAAATTTTACTAGAAATGCTTTGCAAGCTTGCAGAACAATTACTTCCTAACTCAGTCGCATCCATGATGTATGTAAATAAAAAAACAGGTTTGATTAGTATCTTAAGTGCACCTAGTGTTCCTAAACAAGGGCAATTAGCACTAGCAAATCTAAAACCAGGGCCCGGTTCTGGTAGTTGTGGAAATGCTGTATTTAGAAATGAGGCAACATTTGTAGTAGATACTTTTAGTGACCCAAAATGGAAGGATTTAAGACAAATTGCATATGATTTTAATATATGTTCTTGTTGGTCTATGCCTGTCCATGATGAAAATAAAACACCTATAGGAACATTTGCTTTATCGTCATTTGAGCACAGACAGCCATCGCAATTTCATAAAACTTTATTGGAAACTTGTGCAAATATCGTATATATTATTTTAAAAAATGACAATCAAGAGAAAATTATTTCACAAAACGAGAGTAGAATCAGACTTTTTTCAAGAGCCTTGCAGAGTTCAACAGAGGGAATTTTTATAACAGATATTGACAATAATATTATCGAAATTAATGATGCTTTTACAGAAATATATGGCTATAAAAAAGATGAAGTTATAGGGAAGAATCCGCGAATTTTTTCTTCTGGTAGGCATGATAAGAAATTTTATAAGGGTTTATGGGAAAAATTAAATACAAATGGTTCTTGGAGAGGAGAAATTGTTAATAAAACTAAAAGAGGTAAAGAAATTACACAGTGGATTACTATTAACTCCATCTATGATGCATCCAAAAATCTTCAAAATTATCTAGCTATACTCACAGATATAACGCAGATTAAAAAAGCTGAAGAAAAAGTTGCATACCTTGCCTATCATGATTCTCTAACAGGTCTTTATGATAATACTTACTTGCAAAAGCAAGAAACAAATCATTTTTTATTGCTTTTAAATATAGATAATTTTAGTTATGTGAATTTGGCTTATGGGTTTGATATAGGAGATAAATTGCTTGTAGCAGTTTCAAATGAATTAAAAGGATTATGTAAAGAACAAGATATATATAGAATTAATTCAGATGAGTTTGCTATAAATTATTCAGAGGACATCAAAATACATAAAGAGATAGAAAAAATACAGAAACATTTTGATAAAATATCTTTTTATATAGATGAAATAAGTTTAAATATAACATTTACTTACGGTGCGTCTAAAGGAAAATCAACATCATTGTATCATTCCGCTTTAGCTTTAAAAAGAGCTAAAAAAATCGGTAAAAATCGATACTATATTTACAGTGAAGAAGATGATCGTGCTGAACAAAATCAAAGAAAAGAGTTTTTAAAATATAATGGTATTTTACGAAATGCATTGAAGCACAATCTAATTAAACCTTTTTTTCAAGGCATAAGAGACAATAAGACAAAAAGGATAGACAAGTACGAAGCGTTAGTGAGAATTGTGGATGAAGATGGAATTATCACTCCTTATCTATTTTTGCAAACAGCAAAATTATCGGGTTTATTACCGCAAATTACAAAAATTATGATTGATAAAAGTTTTAAATATATGTCAAAAAACGATATGCAGTTTTCGTTAAATATTACCGAAGATGACCTAAGTCAAAATTATTTAGAAGAATTTTTACTAAAGACAGCATTTAGATACAAAATAGTTACCAATAGAGTAGTATTGGAAATTTTAGAGGGCATAAGCGCAAATGGTAAAAAAAATCATGTTAAGCAATTAAATTCATTAAAAAAACAAGGATTTTTGATTGCTATTGATGATTTTGGAGCTGAATATTCAAATTTTGAGAGAGTTCTGGATTTAGATATTGATTTTTTAAAAATTGATGCCAAATATATAAAAAATATTGATACAGATAAAAGAAGTTATGAAATCGTCAAGTCAATTGTATATTTTGCAAAGAATGCAAATATCCCATGTATTGCAGAGTTTGTGCATAACAAAAATGTGCAAAAAATTGTTGAGGAGCTTGGCATTGAATATTCCCAAGGTTTTTATTTTAGTGAACCAAAAGATACAATTTTAGATATATTAAGTTAGGTGGTTAACGACCCGCTTACCTCTTTTTAATCAATATTTGTGTAAAATAAAAGAAAATTACTTAAGAGGCTAAAAATTGAAGAAGATTAAGCAGTCTATTAAAACTTGTGAAAGCTTAAAAGACTTAGAACAGTTAAGATTATCCTTGTTTGGTAAAAAAGGTTTTTTTGCAGGGCAGTTTGCAAAGATGAAAACTTTACCAAATAATGAAAAAAAAGATTTTGCACAAAAACTAAATGCTGATAAGGATTTATATTTAAATCTTTTGAATGATAAAAAAATGATTTTAGAGTCTTTTGCGATAGAAAAAGAGATGAAAGAAAATAGTGTAGATGTTACGCTTTTTAACTCCACTCCAACTTCTGGTGCACTTCATCCAGTGATGCAAACCATGGATAAAATCATAGAGTATTTTGTTGGTATGAACTTTTCTATACAAGAGGGACCCTTGGTAGAAGACGATTTTCATAACTTTGAAGCTTTGAACCTCCCAAAATACCACCCCGCAAGAGACATGCAAGATACTTTCTATTTTGAAGACTCCAAACTTTTGCGAACTCATACAAGCCCAGTTCAGATAAGGACTATGCTAAATGAAACGCCACCAATTCGTGTTATATCTCCAGGTGCTGTGTTTAGAAGAGATTATGATTTGACTCATACTCCTATGTTTCATCAAGTTGAAGGCTTAGTTGTAGATAAAGAGGGTGTCGTGTCGTTTGCAAATTTAAAATACATACTAGAAGATTTTTTAAAATACATGTTTGGTGATGTTGAAGTTAGATTTCGACCAAGCTTTTTCCCATTTACGGAGCCTAGTGCCGAAGTTGATATCAGTTGTATATTTTGCAAAGGAAAAGGGTGTCGTGTTTGTTCACACACAGGATGGCTTGAAGTTTTAGGTAGTGGAGTTGTTGATTCAAATGTTTTTGAAGCTGTTGGATATAAAGATGTGAGCGGCTATGCTTTTGGTTTAGGTGTTGAGCGATTTGCGATGTTATTGCATAAAATACCAGATTTAAGGTCGCTATTTGAAGGAGATTTAAGACTATTGGAGCAATTTAGATGATTTTTACAAAGCAATGGCTAAACGAATGGATAGATATTGAAAATATACCAACACAAAACATAGCAAAAGCGTTAAATTCTATAGGATTAGAAGTAGATAGCTTAAGCGAGATAAGAATGCCAAAAGATGTAGTTGTAGGACTTGTTACTTCTTGCGAAAAACATCCAAATGCTGATAAATTAAATATATGTAAAGTTGATTTAGGCGATAAGACAGAACAGATAGTATGTGGCGCAAAAAATGTATCTAATGGTCAGATGGTAGCAGTTGCCCGCATTGGCTCAGTACTGCCTGGAAATTTTAAAATTAAAGAAGCAAAACTAAGAGATGTCCAATCAAATGGTATGATTTGCTCATCAACTGAACTTGGACTTCCTAAGATAAACGATGGAATTATGGTTTTAGATGAAAGTATTGGGAAGCTAGAGATCGGTAAGCAATTAAGTCAATACCCACTACTAAATGATGATGTTATAGAGATAGAATTAACCGCAAACAGAGGTGATTGCCTTAGCATAAATGGAGTAGCGAGAGATTTATGCGTTCCTTTTAACCTTGAAATTAAAGAAATTGAAATCAAAGAAGAAGATGAAAACCAACTAGGAATTGGAAGAGTTTTAAATGTAAGTAGTGGCGATAAAATAGAGTCATCTTTTATCTTTAAAGCGATAGACAACAAGGAAATAAAATCAAACCTTCTCGTAGATTTAAGACTTGGTTTAATTGGCGAGAGTTTTGATGATGAGTTGGATAGATTGCTAACATACGCTACATATTGCACGGGTGTTTTGCTAAGAGCTTATGATTATAACGCTTTTTGTTGCAAAGATGATAAAGCAGTTCTGAGTGCTAAAAAACAAAAAAATGGTTTGAATGCAGTATCCGGTAAAAAAAGACTCTCTTATGTTGGAATTTCACAAGAAGATGATTCAAAAGCCACAAAAGGTTCTCCTAGAATCATACTTGAAGCTAATTATTCGCCTCCAAGCGTAATTTTAGAAAACAGTATGCATAAAAAGATAAAAGCAGATAGGCATCTTTATAGATCAACTCGTGGAAGTGAACCTGACTTGAATTTCGGTATTAATTATCTAATTACACTACTTAGTGATATTTGTGAAGTGATGATTTACGCAGGAAGTCAACAAGTTGTTCAAGATAGTGAATTGGCAATAGTTAATGTTCATATAAAAGAATTAACCCAAATGATAGGTCAAGAAGTCCCTAGGAGTGAACTTATAAATATATTGCAAAGGCTAGGCTTTGAAGTTGTATTTAAGCATGAACAAGAATCTATGAATATAAAAGTGCCTGCATTTAGACATGATGTGATAAATAAACAAGATATTTGTGAAGAGATTGTACGGATGATAGGGATAGATAATATCCAAGCCAAGCCACTCTTCTTTGCTGAAAATGCAAGGCACAATGATGCTTATAAAAACTTCAAAAAAAGACAATCATATAGATGTAAATCAGCCTCAAATGGATTTTTTGAATCCATGCATTTTGTATTTACTGATCGTTTGATTCATGATAAATATGAACTAGAAACAGTCTATAAAAATAGGGATATAACAAATCCAATAACGAGTGAATTAAATACATTAAGATCAACACTGATTCCAAATATGCTTGAATCTGTCAATAAAAATAAAAAATATGGCAAAAACAGTATCGCTCTTTTTGAGATAGGTACAGTATTTGATAAGCATAGAGATGAAAATATAAATATCGCCTTTGTGTATAGTGGCGAAAAAAATTATGCCAATATCGCAAATCATGGAAAGCCTGAAGTTGTTGATTTTTATGATTTTGCAAGAAAAATATCAAATATAATCGGCAAGTTTGATTTAGAATTACAACCAGGAAAATCAAAGCTAAGCAATCCTTATGAATGTGCTTTGATTAGGCAAGATGATGTAGTTCTTGGATTTATCTCTGGCTTACATGTAAATGTACAAAAAGATTTTGATTTGGATAAGACTTATGTGTGTGAGCTTGATTTTGCTAAGCTAGCATGGAAAAGCACTGTAGTAAAAAATTATTCTAATTTTCAAGCAATATCAAGAGATTTAAGCTTGATGATATCAAAGGATATGCCTTATTCTAAGGTTAGTAAGTTTATAAATAGTTTAGGTATAAAGAACCTGATAACATTTAATGCAGTTGATTTATATGAAGATGAAAGCTTGGGCGATAAAGTTAGTCTTAGTGTAAAATTTAACTTTCAATCTAACGAAAAAACTCTTAGAGATGAAGATATTACATCTCAAATAGACAAAATTTTAGAATCTTTAAAGCAAGAATTTAACATAGAAATAAGATGAATATTTTAAAAGTTTCTCCAAGGCAGAGTTTTAATGTGGAGTTTGCAGATATAGCAAGCGATAAATCAATCTCACATAGATGTGCAATTTTTTCTCTATTTAGTGATAAGTGCTCAAGCATAAAAAATTACTTGAGAGCTGAAGATACACTTAGTACACTACGCATCATTTCAATGTTAGGTGCAAAGATAGAAGATGATGGAGATACTATAAAGATAACGCCACCAGAGTCCATAAAAGAGCCTTCAGAGATACTTGATTGCGGAAATGCTGGCACAGCTATTAGGCTGCTTCTAGGTTTTCTTTGTACATGTAAAGGTTTTTTTATTTTAAGTGGGGATAAATACCTGAACTCAAGACCTATGAAGAGAGTTGTTGGGCCTTTAAGAGATATTGGTGCTTTGATAGATGGACGAGACGATGGAGAATTTGCTCCACTTTGCGTCAGAGGAAATGATAAATTAGAGCCATTTGTTTATGAGAGTAAAATTGCTTCAGCGCAAGTAAAAACCGCTATGATTTTAGCAGCTCTTAGGGCAAAAGATAGCTCAACTTATAAAGAACCAATTCTTAGTCGTGACCATAGTGAAAAGATGCTTAGTGCTATGGGTGCAGATATAAAAATACAAGATGAGAAAATTTTAATAAACCCTTTAAAAGGAAATTTAAAACCATTAGATATAGAAGTGCCAAATGACCCGTCAAGTGGTTTTTTCTTTGCCGTTGCAGCTGCCATAACAAAAGATTCTCAAGTTAGACTAAAAAATATACTTTTAAATAAAACAAGAATTGAAGCATATAAGATTTTGGAAAAGATGGGTGCAGATATAGAGTTCATAAAGAGAAATTCAAAATACGAAGATGTAGGTGATATTATCGTGAGTTATGCTCCACTAAAAGGAGTGGAAGTTTGTGATAATATAGCTTGGCTAATAGACGAGCTTCCCGCACTCTCTATAGCATTTGCAGTGGCCAAGGGAAAAAGTATAGTAAAAAATGCAAAAGAGTTAAGAGTAAAAGAGAGTGATAGGATTTCAACTGTAGTTAGCAACCTAAAAAAATGCGGCATAAAAGCAACAGAGTTTGAAGATGGATATGAAGTTGAGGGAGGAGTGCTAAAAAGTGCTAATATAAACTCATACGGAGACCATAGAATCGCTATGAGTTTCGCAATAGCAGGATTAAGAGTACCTATGAGTATAAAAGACACAGAATGCATAAATACTTCATTTCCAAACTTTTTTGAGCTTTTATCAAAAATAGCAAATATAAAAGAGGTAAAATAATGGTAGTGGAATTGGCACAGCATTATGGATTTTGTTTTGGTGTTAAAAGGGCCATAAAGATTGCAGAAGGCTCTAAAAATGCTTCAACAATTGGACCTCTAATTCACAATAACGAAGAGATAAATAGACTCAAAAAAGATTTTAATGTTGATACTCTAAATACCCTAGATGAAGTTGATTTTGATAAAAAAGCTATCATCAGGACACATGGAATTCCTAAAAATGATTTGAAATTTTTAAGGGAAAAAGATGTGGATGTGATAGATGCCACTTGTCCATTTGTAACAAAACCACAGCAAATTTGCAAACAAATGAATAAAGAGGGTTATGACATAGTCATCTTTGGAGACAAGAATCATCCAGAGGTAAAAGGAGTTGCTAGTTATGCAGGAAAAAGAGTTTTTGTGGTGCTCAGTGTTGATGAGATTAAAAATATAAACTTTTCAAATAAAATTGCTGTTGTTTCGCAAACAACTAGAAAACTAGATGAGTTTTTACAAATCACAAATTATCTTATAACCCATTACAAAGAAGTAAGAGTTTTTAATACAATCTGTAATGCTACATTTGATAACCAAGATGCAGCTAAAGAGTTAGCTAAAAAATCAGATATCATGGTAGTCATAGGTGGTAAAAATTCATCAAATACAAAGCAACTTTACAACATATGCAAAGAGTTTTGTAGTGATAGTTTTTTGATAGAAAACGAAAAAGAGATAGATTTTAACTGGTTTAAAAATAAAAAATTATGTGGAGTAACTGCTGGTGCATCGACGCCCGATTGGATTATTCAACAAGTTATTGGAAAAATAAACAAAATTTAAGTATAATATCGAACTACAAAATATTAAATCAAACACAAAGGGAAAGTAAATGGTGAATGAGGCGAACGAAACGGTTCAAACTGAAGGCGCAAATGAACAAGAGGAGATGGATTTTGCAGCCATGCTAGAAGAGTCTTTTAAAGACACAGAAAAAGATGCACTAATAGATGGTGTTGTTGTTGAGATCAAAGATGATTTTGTCTTGGTTGATGTTGGTAAGAAATCTGAGGGAAGATTATATGCTAGCGAAGTAACTGATAAAGATGGCAATGTAACATGTAAGATTGGAGACACTATAGCCGTAGTGATATCTGGCTTCAGAAATGAAAGACCTATCGTTTCTCATAAAAAAGCTCTCAAAAAAGTTAAAGTTAAAGAGTTTATAAAAACTCATAGCGTAGATGAAGAAAACATTTTAGATGTAAAAGTTGTAAATAAAAATCGTGGTGGTTTTATAGTTGAAAATGAAGATGGTATAGAATTTTTCTTGCCTCGTTCACAAGCTGCTGTGAAAGACATGAATACGATGCTAGGTAAAACTATAAAAGTTAAAATCATAAAGATAGATGGTGAAAATGAGTCAATCATAGTATCTAGAAAAAAACTTTTGGATGACGACAGAAAGAAAAAAAGAGAAATTGTTCAAACACTGATAGAAAAAGATGAAGTTGTTGAAGGCGTGATTAAAAAGATCACGACTTATGGTATGTTTGTTGATGTTGGTGGTGTTGATGGGTTGGTTCATTATAGTGAGATTAGCTATAAAGGCCCAGTAAATCCAAACTCTTTATATAGTGAAGGTGAAGTAGTGCCTGTTAAAGCTATAAAATACGACAAAGAAAAAAGACACTTATCACTATCTATAAAAGCTGCTATGCCTGATCCTTGGGATGAGATAAAAGGTGAGCTAGAAGCTGGAGATACTATACAGGTAACAGTTAGCAATATAGAGCCTTATGGTGCTTTTGTTGATCTCGGAAATGATATAGAAGGTTTCTTGCATATATCCGAAATTTCTTGGGATAAAAATATAAAAAATCCAAAAGATTATATAAAAGAAAATGAAGAGATTAATGTTGAAGTTATAGAGATAAATTCGCAGGACAGAAGACTTAGAGTTTCTCTTAAAAGTGTGTTGCCAAAACCATTTGATGAATTTTTGAAAAACTACCATGTTGGTGATGTTGCTACTGGTAAAATCACTACGATTACAAATTTTGGTGCTTTTGTGAGAATAGGTGGAATCGAAGGCTTATTGCACAATGAAGATGCTTCATGGGATAGAAACAATAAGTGCAAGGATTTGTTTAAAAATGACGATGAAATAGAAGTTAAAATTGTTAAGATTGATGACCTTAATGAAAAAGTATCACTTAGCAAAAAAGACTTAGAAGACAGTCCTATACAAAAATATGCTAAAACTCATGCTAATGGAGATATAGTAATCGGCAAAATAAGAGACATAAAAGATTTTGGTGTTTTTGTTGAATTAGAAAAAAATGTTGATGCATTGATAAGAAAAGAAGACTTAAATCAACAAAGCGAAGATGAACTTAAAGTTGGTGATGAAATTGAAGCTGCTATCGCTTTTATAGATGACAAAAAAAATAGAATAAGACTTTCTATTAAAAGGTTGTCTAAACTAAAAGAGAGAGAAGCTTTAAAAGAAATAAATAAAGAAGATAAAATGACTTTAGGCGACATACTAAAAGATCAATTGAAGTAGCAAATGCAAAAAAAGATACTTGGTGTTTTTTTTACGCTGTTGTTTGTTGGCATAATTGGAATTTTGTATAATTTTTTCAATTATGCTGACGATACAATCGTGGAAACTAAAAAGTATATATCCCCGATAGAAAGACAAAATAAAACTCAACCATTAAATAGTTCATGGATAAAAGGGCTTGCACAATCAAAAAAAAGCAGATATGAATACCCAGTAAATGAGCTTTTTATGCAGATTGATTTGCATAAATACATACCCCCTAAAGTTAAATCATATAAGTTGGTTATAGCAAATGTAGATAGGTATTCTATTTTTTGTGTTGTACAAACACTTTCAGGTTTAAATCTACCTTTTGTTTTATCGAAAGACAGAAATGTTCCAAATATTAGCATAAGTAGTAGTAACGAAAAAATATTGAAAAAAGTGACAAATAAATTAAAAAACTATGATATAGAATCAAAAATAGTAGAGGAATGGTTATGAATATAAAAAAGATAATAGTATGTGATGCTATACATCAAAAAGGCTTTGAGCTTTTAGATGCCGAAGATGATATTGAAGTTATAAATGCCGTTGGTGTGCCAAAAGATGAATTGTTAAGCAAAATAGGCGAAGCTGATGTCGCTATTACAAGGAGTCCTACAGCCATAGACGATAAATTTTTAAAAGCAGCAAAAAATCTTAAATCAATCGTCAGAGCTGGCGTTGGAGTAGATAATGTTGACTTGGACGGTTGTAGCAAAAGAGGCATTATCGCCATGAATGTGCCAACAGCAAATACAATAGCGGCAGTTGAAATGACGATGGCACATATACTTAGTTGTGCAAGAAGTTTTGTAAATGCAAACAATAACCTCAAAATCCAACGAGTTTGGAAAAGAGAAAAATGGTATGGGATTGAGCTTAGTGGCAAGAAATTAGGTGTTATCGGGTTTGGAAATATTGGAAGCAGAGTAGCAGTGCGAGCCAAGGCTTTTGGCATGGATATTGTGGCATATGACCCATATATAGAACCAGGTAAAGCTACAGATTTGGGCATGAGCTATACTGAAAATTTTGATGACATCTTAGCATGTGATTTTATAACCATTCATACTCCAAAAAATAAAGAAACTACAGATATAATCTCGTTTGATGAGATAAAAAAGATGAAAGATGGTGTTAGGCTGATAAACTGTGCTAGAGGAAGTTTGTATAATGAAAAAGCACTATATGAGGGTATAAAAAGTGGAAAAATTGCTTTTGCAGGGATTGATGTGTTTTCTTATGAGCCAGCCACAGATCACCCACTTTTAGATTTGGAAAATATAAGTGTAACTCCTCATCTTGGTGCTAATACCCATGAATCGCAAGAAAAAATAGCCATACAGGCAGCTGAATGTGCTTTAAACGCAGCTCGTGGAATCACTTATGCAAATGCATTAAACCTTCCTATAAAAACTGAAGATTTACCTGAAGCCATAGTTCCTTATCTTGAATTAATCCAAAAAATGTCTTATTTTTGTGCTCAGATAAATAAATCACAAATAAAATCTATAAAAATTAAAGCCGAAGGGGATGTTAGTAAATACGCAAAATCTCTCTTGACTTTTTCTTTGGTTGGAACGCTAAAAGAATCTTTGGGTGATAATATTAATTATGTGAATGCAAGCTATGTTGCACAGGAAAAAGGAATAGAAACAACTTTTGAGGAAATTCCAAATTCATCTAGTTATCATAATAAAGTAACAATCACACTGACTACAAGCAAAGGTGTGACCTCTATGGGTGGAACTGTTTTTGATGATATTGAGCAAAGAATAGTAAATATAAATGGTTTTGGATTTGATTTTAAGCCAAAAGGCAAAATGATTATTTTCAAAAACAAAGATATACCAGGTGTTATCGCTAGTATTGCTACTATATTATCAAATAACGGTATAAACATAGCAGACTTTAGGCTAGGAAGAGGTAAAAACGATAATGCAATGGCAGTCATCTTGGTTGATGAGGCTATAGATAAAAAGATACTAAACGAGTTAAATGCATTAGATGCTTGCTTATGGGCACAATACGCAATCTTATAATAATAGACATTACATAAAGGCTTATTAATAAATATATAAGCCTTTATAATATATAAAATATAGTCGATGAAAATATACACTTAAGTGCAACAATTCTACACACCTTATATAAAAATATATGATAACTTACATATTAAACTAATATTAAACTTATTATATGATATAATAATCTCATATAAGATAAAGGAGAAATAATATGGCAAGAGTCGTAATATTAGGCGGAGGGGTTTCTGGTCATACAGCTGCCACTTTCCTAGCTAAATGGCTAGGTAAAAAGCATGAAGTTGTTGTAGTTACACCAAATGCACAATGGAATTGGATTCCATCAAATATTTGGGTCGGAGTTGGAGGAATGAGTAAGCAAGAAGTTGTTTTTGATCTTGCTCCAGTTTATGCTAAAGGTGGAGTTGTATATAGGCAAGCAAAAGCCCTCTCTATACACCCCGAGGGAAGCAAAGAAGAAGATAAGCAATTTGTAACTATTGAATACACAGGTCAAGATAAGACAGGTGAAAGTGAAAAGATTACTTATGATTATCTTATAAATGCCACTGGACCAAAACTAAATTTTGGTGCAACTGAAGGCCTTGGACCAGATGTTGGACATACCGTTTCAGTATGTTCTGCTGAACATGCAAGCCATGCAAGTGATAAACTAGATGAATTGATTGCACAGATGAAAAGTGGTGAAGAAAAAAGAATCTTAATAGGAACTGGACATGGTATGTGTACATGTCAAGGTGCCGCTTTTGAATATACTTTTAATGTAGATCATAAACTAAGAGAAGAGGGTGTTAGAGACAAAGCAACTATCACTTATATCTCAAATGAATATGAACTTGGTGACTTTGGTGTTGCTGGCATGCATATAAAATTGGGTGGTTATGTAACAAGCGGAAAAGTTTTTGCAGAGTCATTATATACAGAACGAGATGTCAATTGGATAAAAAGAGCACATGTAAACAAAGTGGAAAAAGGAAAAGTCCATTATGAATTGCTTGATGGCAGTCAAAATGAAGAGTTATTTGATTTTTCTATGTTAATCCCTCCATTTGGCGGGGTTGGGCTAAAAGCTTACGACAAAGCTGGAGAAGACATCACTTCTAAGATTTTTAATCCTGGTGGATTTATGTTTGTTGATGCTGATTATTCTAAAGGAGGTGCCCCATATGAAGATTGGGACGCTGATGATTGGCCAAGTTATTGTCAAAATCAAACATATAAAAATATGTATGCAGTAGGTATTGCTTTTGCACCACCTCATTTGATTTCAAAACCTATGAAAAGTCCAAATGGAACACCAATCAATCCTACTCCTCCAAGAACTGGGATGCCAAGTGCTATGATGGGGAAAGCGGTAGCTCAAAGTTTGAAAGATATCATTCTAAATAACGCAACAGAGCCAACTCATAGTGCTAAGATGAGCGAAATTGGTGCAGCTTGTGTTGCGAGTGCTGGTAAGGGAATATTTAGCGGAAGTGCGGTTGCCATGACCATGTATCCAATCATACCAAACTTTAAAAAATATAAATATGGAAGAGATTTAGATGGTACTTTTGGAGAGATAGGACTTGCCGGACATTGGGTTAAACATTTCTTACATTTTGCATTTTTATGGAAAGCAAAGCTAAAGCCATTTTGGACACTAATCCCAGAATAAGTTGAGAATAAAATCAAAGTATTCAACAATTAAGTTGTGCTTTGGTGGAGTGTGAATTGGTTGAAAATTTACTTCTTAACCAAGACAAAGTTAAATAGATTCCTCTTGGTAAAGCCAAAGCTTTAGTGAGAGGAATTTTTCAGGGGTTTTGCCTCTAAAACAGGAGAAATAAAATGGAAATAAAACCATACGAACAAAATTCTTATACACCGGTGCCATCAGCTTTTACAAAATTTAGAAGAAATTGTGTACCTTGGCAGTTTATTAGATTTATAGCAATCAATATTAAGATGACTGTGCTTATCTTAAAATCACATCATTAAATAAATATTATAGTAATTTTTGATATAATATGGCTTCATAGGGGTATTTAAACTTAGATATCCCTAAAATAATTATGGAGAAAGTAAATGAAGATAATATTATCCCTCATCTTTGCAATCCTTCCTATCTTTGCATCATCTCAAATTTATACCAATCTTAGTCTCAGTCATGCCCTAAGGATACTTAAAAAAAATAATCTTGAGATAAATATAGCAAAATTTGATGAGCAAATAAAGGGCTTTGAACACAAGATTGCTAAAAGTTACAATTACGGAAAGCTA
>Ga0256829_1000682_pt1 | contig 31797 bp, 33 predicted proteins | sample 131447metaG_FD_185979 | JGI IMG/M metagenome (GOLD analysis project Ga0256829, IMG submission 185979) | Hydrothermal vent microbial communities from Lau Basin, Pacific Ocean - 131-447 | ecosystem: Environmental > Aquatic > Marine > Hydrothermal vents | place: Pacific Ocean: Lau Basin | collected... | reverse complement strand
CAGGAGGTTAGAGATATACTATGGTATTATAAAAGACATGATAATCAGGGGCTGCGCCTATGTCGATCTTAACGTAGATAAGAGCAAGGAATTGCTCGCAGTTGGTAGGGAGCCGCCGGATAGAAACAAAGGGATAGAAGAGCAACTTGAAGGCTTAGATAGGATGAAAGAAAACTATTTTGGAGAAGGCCAGGCAGTGATTAGAGTAAAGACAGACGTTAGGCATCCAAACCCAAGTATTAGGGACTGGATAGCCTTTAGAATAATAGATGCAGAAAAACATCCACATCCAATTGTTGGTAGCAAGTATTTCTTATGGCCCACCTATAACTTTGCGGTGAGCGTAGATGATCATTTGCTCGGCATCACTCATGTATTAAGGGGGAAGGAACATGAGCTGAACACCGAGAAGCAGAGGTATGTATATAACTGCATGAGTTGGAATATGCCAAACTATATACACTTCGGTAGGCTTAAGCTAGAAGGATTTATAATGAGCAAGAGCTATATAAGGAAGGTCATGGATGAGAGGCCTGGTGAATTTTTAGGCTATGATGATCCTAGGTTTGGAACGATATCAGGTCTAAGGAGGAGGGGCATACTGCCTGAGTCCATAAAGGAGCTAATAATGGAGGTAGGCGTAAAGCCTGGAGATGCCAAGATTAGCTGGGCAAACTTAGCCGCAATTAATAGGAAAAGGCTTGATTATATGGCTGATAGACTGATGTTTGTAGAAGACCCTGTTAGATTTAAGTTGATCCAAGATAATTGCTTAACGGCAACGATACCATATCATCCAGATAGGAGGGAGAGGACTAGGAGTATAAGGGTGTGCGATAACGATAGGGTATACATAAATAGGCAAGATGCTTCTAAAAAGGAATTTAGACTCGTGGGCCTAGGCAACTATGAGGTTGTTGAAGAAGGCATAAAGTTTATAAATGATAGCCTTGAATATGCAAGGAAGAAGGGGCTACAAATAATACAATGGGTCCCTGAAAAGGATGCCTTAGGAATTGATGTTTTAGAGCCAAATGGGCTGGAGTTTGTTAAGCATAGTGGGTTCGTGGAGGGCACTATAAGGGCATACGCTGAAGGCACAAAAATACAGTTCATACGGTTCGGCTTTATTATTATAGATTCTTTGAACCCAATCAGGATATTTTACATACATAAATAAAAAGGCTTAGCGTAGATTAGAGTAATTGCTTAACAAAAGGGCATTTTCCTTCCTTCATCCTTATTAGTGCATTCATCGGTATGAGATGGTAGCCGGTTTTAGCTATAGTCTCATATATTACCTCATACGTTGCCCTCTCGAACACCCAAAAGGCCAATGCGGTAGTAAAGTTTTCCAGTTGCTCCTTTATTTCTTCCTTAACATTGTTTAAATATGAAGTAATTATTTCATTTGACGATGCATACTCCCAGCCTAATATGTTGCTATCAATAAGGCTTATCGAATCTTTTAAGCTTAAACCATTAATTATTTGTAGTGCCATGGCTGCAGTATAGTCTATGCTACGGATTAATGATGCAATATCCCTTTCAGGTGTTTCCTTATCGAGCTTATTTGCTGGATACTTAAATGGCTCGCCTTCAAAATCAACGAAGTACATCTCTTGTCCATTGACTATTATCTGGTATAGGTGTAGGTCACCATGTATCCTCATTAATCGCCTGCCAACCAAGTTTTTTATTACACCTTTGCTAATTTCTTTTAACTCTTCCATAGAGTCTAAAGCCTCATATACCATGTTTTTCTCTTCTGGGTCAAGGCTCTCTGCCCTTTCCTTCAAAAACTTTTCCCTCCATGCTATCCTAGATATCCATTTTTCTGTGGTTGCATTCGTTACTATTTCCTTCTTACAGAAATTCTCTTTGCAATTGTAAAGCGCTTCATGAAGTAGGGCTAGCTTTTTTCCAATAACATTACCTATCTTTTTTCCTTCCTTGCCCCTTATGTATTCCATTGCAGAGTTTATATAAAAAGTTGCAGCTGGTATTCCCTCAAAGTAAGAAGTTATCATGCCATATAGATACCCACCGTATTTTATGCTACAGAAGTATTTTGGCACAAAATCTAGTCCCAAAGATGATAGGTAGTTTATCACCTTATCCTCTACGTTGTCCCTTTCAAGCCTTTTCATCATCTTCATCAGGTATTTATTCCCTTTACTTGTCGTAATCTCATAAGTAATTGATCTCCCGCCTACGCTTGAGGGCCTTATCTTAGCTATATTATCAATGTTGCAGCTTCCTTCAAAGATGCCAGTGTTTCCTTTTAGTATTTTATTGATCCATGATAGGTCCTCTTCTGCTAGGTAAACTTTGTTATCCTTTTCTATCAAAGGAGCGAAAAGCTTTTCATCACAACCACTTAACGTTGCTAGTATTGTGTCGCCAACCTTTTTGCATTCAGCTTTTACAGTTTCGCAATTTATCCTCCAGATTTGGTTGTTAAGAAATGACAGTACTTTCTCGTCACACCTGTACAATACTGACACCTATTGCTAAGTATCCAAGATAAGATTATTTGCGTATAATAAAAACGTGTGCTATCTTTAAGTATTGCAAGGATCTATTGTAATGCTCTAACGCAACGTCTCTATGGTTAGGTTGAGCAACTCTACAATTTTTGATCCATAATTATTAGACGTTGCTAGGATTATCAGGTAGTTGTTGTGCGACGCGATCAAAGAATTCCTAATAACTATATAGGAAGTGTTGCCTATCTTGTTTATTGGCTTGTTGTATATCTTAGAAACTGTTACTATATCATCGTTGAGGTATTTGCTCCCTGAGGGGTCTGACTTAAGTACTTGCACCAGTATCTTGTTGCTCTTGTTACCTACTTGGTAGTATATTGTAACGCTCTCGAAAAGCGTGTGATTATAAAAGTTATTGTTGTATATGTTTGGATAGGAGCTAGCGGGCTTGGTAGATTTTGTACCGTTTATGTAAGCTATTGTTACTGACGAGTTTGAGTGGTTTATAGAAATGTAGCCGGATTCATTGCTAATAATTGCCCAATTACCGCCAAAGTCCTTATCTATTTCGCTCGTTGGAAGGTACCCTGGGTACTTAAACGACAGTTGGCTTGTCTGCGTTTCATGACCCTTTCCCATTACACCATAATAGTAGGCAGAAAGGGAGACCCCTATTGCAACTGCAATTACTATTACCACAATGGCAAGTTTATTCAACTATTCCACCAGGTCTTTTGTAAAAAGCAGGCTTAAATTTCTTTCATAAAGCATCTAATAGAAGGTATTAGTGCTTTTTATCTGATAAGTGTTGCTTGTAAGACACCTTCCGATAGGGAGGGGATACACAAGGGGAGGTGGGTTGGGGTAGTTAGGCTTAAATGCTGTTAAGTTCTAAATAAATATTGGAAGGTTTCCGATGACGCCCGTAAGGGAAGAGCTAAAAGACATAGCCCATACCTTAACGAGAGGTATGGGATGGGGGAGCCGTGAACCGTTCTGGTTATCCGCTACTTTTGAAACTTTTGAAATAATTGTAGCGGGTAACCTTCCCCCCTCCCGTCTTCATTGGGTGGCTTTCGGGGGGAACGGAAACTCCCCACATCTTCAGAGCTACCCCATAATTATGATTATCTTTGGAAAGTATTTAAATATTTCGTTTGTTGCTATCTATGAAACAGCCCCCGAACTCCCAAATGAAGCCACGACTGTAAAGGCGGGTGGAACGGGAGAAACTCCATCCTTAAGGGTGGGGTAGTTCACTGCATATCTCTTCACAGCCTTTTTTTGGAAGCTCTGAAAGCCTTCCTTCTGCATATGCATAGACGTTGTGTGGGTGTATGCTTTCAAAACTGATGGCCTCAGCTTTAATTGTAGTTTCCCCAGGAAGGCCTTCCGCAAGGCATCTTAGAGACCTGATGGCGTCTCTTACGACATCTTCAACAAACTTAGGGTTTCTATGGGCACCTATGACGAGTTTCCCTTCATCATACCTTTTAAGGAGGGTGAAAGCCGGCGCTGAGAAAGCTTTGGAAAGGCACTGTGCAATGTCCTCTATCCTTATTATAACGTTACTACCCGGTATCTCTATTGTACCAAATAAGAGGACCTTTTGGCTATGGCTTGGTGCTAACTCTTTTATGTTCATCATGCTCGATATTGTGCCTTGAGCACTTGGGCATGCAGTCATGCCATATATTCCCACGCTTACCGTCCACCTCTTCTCCTTACACCCTTCAACGCTTATGGAAACATAAGCAGGCTCAATGCCACTAAGGTCTCCATATTCTATGTTTACTCCATACCTTGTTGAAGCTTCTACCCTAGCGTTTTTTGCGTAGGGATGCAACTTTAATAATGAATTATGTATCTTTCCGAGGTATGCTTCAATGCTCTTAGCGCTTGTTGGAAATTTTATCTCCTCCCCTATAGCCTCTACGTTTCTTGAAAGGTGTGCTCCCTTCCTATTCGATGGCAAATCAATATAGACATTTATTTCCAGGTCTATTGGTAACGTTCCATAGGGGCTTTCTATCATAACCCTCTTCCATAAATTTTTAAAGCCTACCCTGTTTATCGGTATGTTATACTCAGGCTCCCCATCCTGTATTTCCAATCATCTCACCCAAGCTTAGCTCTGCGTATACCATAGGGTAGTCTATGTTAAATTTTAATAGTAGCCTTGGGTCCACTTCCCCCATAAAGCCTGCTTCATTTTCCTTGATCTTTATGATAGAGCCCCTGCCCTTCAAGAGATACCTTTTTCCTCCTTCGCTTATCGAGAAATCAATGTCGAGCACCCTTAGTAGCGAATAAACCACGGCTTGTATGTCTTCATATGAGAGGCTTTCGTCCATTATCGAGATTGCAAGGTTTTCATTTTCCTTAACTTCACCATTAAAGCTGACTACCCTTCCTATCTCGAATAACCTTACAGGTTTTTCTGCTCCCCTATTCTTGGACATGGCTTTTATCATGGAAATTATTAGAGAGGGCCTGAGGGAGTTATAGTCTTCCTGTATCGGGTTTGATATCGTAATTAATCCTTTAAGGCCGAGCTTTTCCATTTCATGCTTGCTAGCCAGCGTTAGTGACATGAGCTCTGTAAAGCCAAGTCCAATCATTAGGTCTTTTATTCTTCTCTTGAGTTTACTCATCTCTAAAAGGCCCCCCTTCATCATTTCTTTTGGCTTTCTTAGTATCATGTTGTTGTATCCGATTGATATTGCTACTTCTTCCGCTATATCAACACCCCCCATTATATCAACTCTATATGGAGGAACTCGAACGATTATTGCATCATTGTTTACAGTAGCGTTGAGTCTAGCCCTAAGCAAGTGGTAATTTATCTCAACGGGAGAAAGGTTTGTGCCCAATATCGAATTTATGTATTTAGCACTTACCGAAATGGTTTTTTCCTCTAACCTCGGGGTCTCTTCACCTTTACCATCTTTTATTATCTTCACCTTACCTATGCCTACGCCCTTTGCCTCGTAGAGGTTTGAAACGATTATATCGACAACCTTATTGACGTAATAAGCATCTGTACCGGTTACATCTATAAGTAAATTCCTTGTATTCTCATCTAACCTAGTGATATCGGAATTTATTACTGGTGGAAGGGAAATTATTTCGCCACCAGAGACTATGGCTGGATGTAGATTATTTTTTACGCTAATTCCACCATATTTAACCCCCTGCCCTGTTTCTTTTAAAGCATCCCTTATAGACATCCTCTTATACCCGAGGGGGGTAAACTCTTCATCGAGATTTTTGTAAGTATATAAGAGATCCTTTGTAGGCACCTTATCTAAGTCATGTATGCCTATTGCCACTTTCCTTCTCTTCCTACCTATACCATCATGCAGCTTCTCTTGGAACTGAATGAGTTCCTTTATTGTAATTTCGTCTAGCTTTACATTATAGATGGTTGCAAGGGCTATGTATGGCCTAGTGCTCGGAGAATCGCTTCTCAGAGAAATGTTGCTGCTGGAAGCCTCTACCCCCTTATACCCTATCTCAAAGTTCATTATACCTTTAACTGCCCTGGATATGCCATAGCTTATGTACATGTCTGGCCTATCTGGGTTTACCTCAACCTCTAATTCATTATCTTCATTAAGGGAGGTTTCGCACTTTAGTGAGAAGAGCGCATCCATCAGAGGGTTTATCTCAAGGCCTGTCAGCTCCATAAGCCTTTCTGCATCAAACCTTAGCACGGGCATTTCATATAGCACCCCTCATCTTGAATGACCTTAGGAAGTTGTAGTCTTCTGAATACAGTAGCCTTATATCATTAACTCCTAACCTTGCCATGGCAAGCCTCTCAACGCCCATACCCCATGCTCCTACAGGATAATCCACCCCAGTCATTCTAAGTACTTCTGGTCTGAAGAGACCGGCGCCAAACAACTCAACCCACCTCCCATTTATGTTTGCATAACCCTCAACGCTGGGCTCTGTAAATGGGAAGTAGCTTGGCTTGAACTTTATCTCTAACCCAAGCCTCTCCGCAAATTCCTTTAGGAAGCCTAGGAGGTCCCTGAAGGTATAGTTATAGTCCCCCATGACTCCATCAAGCTGGTAGAATTCTGGCAGATGGGATGCATCAACAACATCGCTCCTATATACTTTGTCTATCGTAAAGAACCTAATGGGCGGCTCAGGCTTGGTAAGGAGCACTCTCACAGAAACCGATGTCGTTTGGCTCCTAAGTACAAGCCTCTTAGTTTTTTCCTCATCAAACTTATAGTTCCACCCTTTTTCATGTTCTATTGAAACCCTTTTTATTATATTTCGATAGCCTTCGACATTTACATTTACATTTTCACTTATCCTTAAAGTATCGTGTATTTCCCTTGCTGGATGGTCTTGTGGCTGGAACAGAAGGTCGAAGTTGAAGAGCTCAAGCTCTATTAACGGACCTTGCACTTCTTTAAACCCTAGCTCAACCATGATATCCTTCAACATCTCTATGAATTCAGAAAAGAAGTGTTTCCTTGCTGGATAGACTTTAGGTGGCTCTGCGTATATATTGTATTCCATCAGGTTTATTCCTTCTATGGCCCTTTTGGAAAGTATTTCATGCGAAAGCCTTGAATAGACGACCTCCACTTTGTTTAATGCATCCTTATCAATTTTAATAATTATTTCCTTCTTTTCTTCCTTCTTTATGAGCCCCCTTGCCAATAATTCCTTCTCAACTTCATTATCAAACCTCAGGCTTTCGAGCGACTTTCTTATTTTTGTTATTATTTTTTCTGCTTCCTCCCTTCTAACCTTGAGCCTGATTTTGCCATCCCTTATTTCTATGAGGCCTTTCTTCTTAGCCAGCCCTATTGCAGTTCCTGCATCACTTAGTGCTGTTCTAACTTCTTTTATATCGACTTCGCCCCTAGGAATGAGCAGGTTTAGCAAGCCTTCTTCTGGTAGCCCCTTTTCGATTGCATCAATTCCCTTCCTAGTCAATACATATACTTCCTTTAGGCTTTCCCTAACCCTTGCTAAGGATTTAGCCTCTAAAAGCCTAGCAATGCTTGCGACCTTGCTTTTTTCAAGCCCGAAAAGCTTCTCAGCATCGTTAAGTGAGAACTCTTCAATACCTTTTTCCAAGATTTTTTTCAGCACTGCATATTCTCCTTCACTTATGGGTATCTTGCCTTTTTTCAACACCATGTACCCCTGATTCGTTTACTGTTTATTGTGTTTGATGCTATGTTTTATATATTTGCACCTTTTGGCAGGAAGAGCAGTACAAACACTTATTTAAGAGGCTCATAGAAGAGAATGAGTAAAGTAACAAGAACTGTTGTTGCTAGGGACATTAGGCTTCCAAGAAGGGTGTTTGAATCATTGTCTTAGAAAATTTAGGCAAGAAAACAACAAACAACATGATTGCAAGGATTAAAAACAAACAATTGAGGCGTAGGATTTTTCAAGCATCACTTAAAGGCGTTCAGAAGGCGAGATGGAGGAGAAGTCTAAAGAATACGGTATTTCAATAATATGATGTATATTAATCCTAAAAACACTTCTAAGCTATGCCCAATACATAGCGCTGCAATAACGTATAGCAACGGTTCAAGGATAGGCAGGTGCAGTAAAGGTAAAGAAATGTGGCATGGGGATACTGTTGTGACATGGAACCCATATCTTAGGGTTCTGAAGGATGATGAGAGCGATGCTACAAGCCCCTTAAAGTTTAGATTTGCTTCGTGTCGTTGGGGGTTAAACACCAACCCAATAATAGGGATTAACAAGTCCCCTTTAGATGGGGCGGAAGTCTCTAGAGGCAACCATAAACTTACATAAAATGATTGGAATGGCCATCTAGGGAGAAACTGAAATGGAGACGTGGAATTGGTGAAACATATACATAGTTATTCCATCAATCCCAACTAGGGTTATTCCAGTTAAAATAAGCATTATCCCTAAAAAGAGGTAGATGGATCTTATGCTACCAACCTTTGTTACAGCTAATATGTATGAATTTATAATGGTTATTATGATTGAGAATGCAATGGCACCTATATTTAGCAGGACTACCATACCAGGTTGTGGTGATATGAACCCTGGAAAAGCCAGAGATAAACCAGAGCTTAATGGGATTAAAAGTGTGTTAAAGTAATAGGTGGTCAGTGCCATAAACTCTAGGATAGCTATGATGCTTGCATGCATTATAACTAGGGCTGAAAAGAAGTTACCAAAAACCTGCAACTTCCTCTGCCTTAGAGATAAAATCATGTTGTCAAAATCCGATATCGCTGTGCCAACCTCTAGTAGCTTACCCCCATATCTATCAGAGTCGGAAAATATCTTCAGTCCTCTGTAGATTGTTTCACTATTCGTCTCCAGCCCAAACTTCTGCATAGCTATGTCGCTGTCGACTCCTAGTGCTATTGTTGAGTTCAGTTTTTTCAGGAGTGCCTTTAGTTTTCCCAGCTCTACTTTTGATATCTCTTTTATAGCTTCTTTTAGGTTTGGAACTTGAGAGAGATAAGTCCCTAGGCTTCTAATCAAGACTGGAAAAAATGTATCATAACCATTAATTATGTTCTCCATGTTGTTTATTATATATCCAGGCGGGATTAGCAAAAGTCCAATAATAAGTAGGGAAAGCCCCAACGTAACGTAGTTCATTGTAACTTTAATTACATAATAAGAAAGCATGATACCAATTGTAATGCCTATTAATGCTAATAAATCTGCAAACCTAGCTGTTGGGTTTCTCGATGCCTTTGCTTCAAAATAATCCTTTGGAGCCTTTAATATGACAAGCGATCCAAGAAGGCTTATCGTAAATATCGCAGCGATATATCCAGCTAGTATTATCTTAAGGCTTGATCCGCCAAAGAAGAATGACAACATAAGCATAGTAGATATCGCAAAGACTACTGATACCATTACTGATGTATATACCCCATATAGAACATTTAAAGATTCCAAGGCTCTATTATATGTGTTCTCGAATGTAAGCTTCAAGGTATTGAATTCTATCTTTAGAAAAGATGTAAGTTCTTCACCTACAGAGGAAATGACAGCAAACCTTTCTAAAAATTCCTTGAAGGCCTTGTTTCTTTCGCGCAGTGCTACAAGGTTAATAGCTTCAGGAACCGTATATCCCCATTTTTTAGACAGCTCACCGGCTTTCTTGTAAACCTTAGAGTATCTTCCATGTGGTCCATCACCAGCTACTCTTAGCACAACGCCTGGAGGTTGAGAGCCTGTTGAGATGGAATACATATGTAGGATTGAATAGAGGAGGTCAAAGTCTATTTTAACATAGCTCCTATTTTTTAGGTAATTCGATAGATAAATAAGTAACCCTGAAGTCATAATTAAGAAGCCTATCATTAAGTCTTTTCTTTGAGCTATTACTATCATTAGACCGGAAACAATTAACGCAATTGAGATTATACTTAGCTTATTAAGCCTTGACGCTATAAGGTTCTTTATTATTTTACTCATTTAGCTCAACCTTTCCTTCGAGAAGCCTCTTCAAGGCACTTTCGATACCTACGGATTCGGCAAAGGTAACTGCTCTAAATACCTTGTAATAATCGAAGATTTTGCGGTTTACTAGCTCTCTTAGGTATCTTGCCCTCATTTGGAGCTCATCATATATTAAACCGAAGTTCTTTCTGCTCAAGCCCCTCATTCTGGCTATCTTCTCTTCTAATAAATATGAGGATCCTTTTCCAGAAAATAGGAATTTATCCGTGCTGGGATCCCAATTAAATATTGGTATGGCGCTCATCTGGTCTCTATTTGGGTCATATCCAACAAGTTCATACAACGATATGAGCCTCCTAACTAACAAGCCGGTCTTTGAGTAGGTTGATGCCTGAAACCATGCAAAATTTAAATTATCCATGTATGGCTTTGGTATGTTGATCGGTTGGCCAGTAAGCCTTTGAATTAACCTAGTTAAATCCCCTGCATGAAATGTTGCCATAACCGGATGACCGGTGTCTTCTAAGGGTATTGGATAGCCATCGTTAAACCCAATGTAGTAATGGGCTCCATCTAGAACCAAATCATAGCTGTTATCAAAACTCCCTTCTTCTACCCCGATTACCTTGACATAATCTCTATTATCTAGGTAAATCAATCTGTAGTTACACTTCATTAAATCTGTTGAAAACATGTATCCAGAAAGCCACAACCTCTTTAGGGTACGGTAAAACTTGTCCTTTCTAACTTTAATATAATCTAGTTCTATATCTTTATAGGAAGCATTTATTTTACGATTTAATACAACTCTCTTTTCTTTTAATATTTTGTGAAATATATGGAATAGAACACCTTTAATTATCAGCCTTTTTTCATTACCCTCTTTTACAACTTCTATGTCGCTTTTATTTACAATATGAGGATTTTGAGAATCAACTTTGTTGTTTAAATAAACCCCTTCAGGCTTTTTGCTAATAATATTAATCATTTTAATGATTCTACCCAAATCGTTATTGCTAATTGTTTTATCCATTCTCATTACAATCTTGTTGCCTATTATATCACTAGAGGCTTCCATTAGTCCAATTAAGAAAGGCTTTATTACTTCACTTTTTAGCATAGGTATCTTCTTGATAAGGTTAAGGTTTTTGTCTACGTATATAAATCCATTCTTTATAAGCCAATCCACAAAATACGGCTCAAGTATGTATCCCCTTCTAAAGCCTATAGGCTTACTACCGTTCTTTCTCGCTTCCTTTATTGGTAGCCCTTTGCTATGTTCCCTATCTAGCACAATCTCAGATTCTAAGAAAAAGTAGTCGTCTATACACTTGAGTTCCTTGTTTCCTAGAACCAATCCAACCAAATACCAAAAGAGTGGGCTAGACAACTTTAGTGTAGCCTTTCTAAATTTAATATTTTTAGGTAATTTATTTTCGAAGTTCTTAATTCTCTTTATATATACATCTTTGTTGGTTTTAAACAGTTTAAAAATGCTTTGGGAACTTAGTTCGCCTAGGTTGGTTATAAATTTGTGGTTCTTGGTTACCTCGAATACATTCCCATCGTCTAGCACGATCCTTATCAACTTTTCTTTAGGCATTTTTGCTATTGCTATTACATTAGTGCTTTTGATCCCATCATTGTTATATGCAGGTATTTTTAAGTTTCTGTCTTTAATCTGGATAATTTCTTTGTTGCTAACGATTTTAGTTCCGTATTTATTCTTGTAGTACTCAAAAACATCTTTTATGTTTTTTATATCATCTCCAAGAACAACGTGACCTTCCTTTATGCACTGCATTGCTTGGAATGCTATTGCACCTTCTGCACCCCTTATTTCCCCTACTATTATATAATCTGGCCTTTGCCTTAAGGCAGCTTTAAGCAAGTCAAATAAGGTGACGCTTGTCTCTGGCCTTCCTGTATCCCTTGCAAGTTCCCTAGTCCAATTAGGGTGAGGTAGCTGTATTTCTGCGGTATCCTCTATAGTAACTATTTTGTGTGTAGGTTTGATAAAAGTGGCGATCGCGTTCAGTGCAGTGGTTTTTCCTGAGGCCGTTTCACCACAAATGAAACCACTCATGCCGTCCCTTATTAACATCCATATATACCCTGCAATTCTCTCATCTATTGTTCCCCAGTCTATTAGCTGGGTTATGCTTATTGGGATTTTAGAGAACTTCCTTATGGTAAAGTTCGTTCCATTTAGGCTTACATCAGAACCAAATACTATATTTAGCCTGCTTCCATCAGGTAAGGAGGCGTCTACGATCGGTCTTGCCCTGCTTATGGGCTTTCCTATTTTTTCTCCCAGCCTTAATACAAAAGAATCTAGCTCATCCTGCGTATTAAACCCTAAATTACTTGCGAGCCTATTAAATATCTTGTGTACAACGTATATAGGCCCAACCCCACTTAAGGAGATGTCTTCTAAGTATGGATCCCTCAAGAAAGGTTCAAGTATTCCAACACCTATTTTATTTCTGATTACGTGGTATTTTACGTAGTCAATCATATCTTTTTTAACGTAAATTTTTTTAATGTAAAAGGTGTTCTGCATTGATTTATAGTCAACTTCTTTTTCGCTTGGAACGAGTATATTGTCTATTAGCCTAAGCAGGATCTTCTTCCTTTCCTCAGCATCATCAGGGGCTTCTCCTTCTATTTGGTCTGCTAAACCTATATCAATTAGCCTCATCAACTCCTCTGGTGGTTTTGGAGGTTCAATAACTATATATTTGCCCATATCGCTACCTTTCACAGATAATACATGTATGAAAACCCCTCCACCTACAGGGTATACGAAGTTGAATTCCCTGAGTTTCCTCATACTTGCCTCAGGTCTTCGTATATACGTGGGTGGATTCTCTAGACTTTTCATATAATTTTCAAGATAGGCCGGCCTCTCGCCAAAGTCTGGTATTTTAACTTCTTTGATCTCCTTCTTACCTCTTTTTAATATGTTAAGTTTTATGTTCATGGTATTGGCCTCTATGACACAACTATTGGTATGACTTTTATTCCGAAAGCTGGATCCACATCAAAGGTTATGTTGGTCTGAGCCCCCGATTGGAGCCCTTTTAATTTTATAATAGTCATCACCTTTAACCTTCTCCCAGCAATGCTCGTTTCACTTAACTTTATGTAACCATCGGCCGAATTTTTCATCATGAGGTCGACCTCCTGCGGAAGAGAATTTGGGTGAAATGTTATTATAATACTTTTCCCTTCATCAGAGATCCTCCTGAAACTCTCAACCGCAAGTCTTATGTAGTCAGCAGATGCTTCGGCAAGGTAAGAAATGCTATCAATAATAATAGCTTCCGTGTCTACTATATTTTTAACTAATATGTCTGTTATTTTCTTTAGCATTACGTTTGCTAAGTTTTTATTTATAGCCATGCCAACGCTCATGCTGTAAACGTAAAGCCTACCATTTATGTAGTAATCTATTATATTGAAGCCTGATTGTACTGCCTTTAAGACAAAACTATAGCTATCCCCTTCGCTAGTAAAATATGTAGTCCTTAGGTTAGCTTGCAGATAAGCTTGAGTTAAGAGCAGGGATATGCCAGTCTTCCCGCTACCATGTGAGCCTTCAATAACTATAAAGCTCGGATGAGGTATCCCCCCAGCTAGCCTTTGGTCAATCTCTTCATTACCTGTACTAAGTATTTGCACATCTTCTCACCTAAAGCCAGCCTAAACCTAGTAAGTATAAATTGCTTGTTCTCCTTTTAGGGGTGATACCACAATTACTATTGGATAGCTTCTGTTTGCAGGCAAAGGCAAGTTTATTTCTATTTCCAACGTTTCTCCTGGTAGTATGCCGTTTGGAGGAACGTATTGCGAGCTATATGAGCCTACAAAAATTTTTACTGGAAACCACGTAGAATTGTAGCTAAAAAGCTTGACAACCTGGCTACCGTTTGTAGAATTATAATTAACGATTACATCGAACTCTTTTATATTATATATATCCTTTGTTCCGACGTTTGTTATGTTAACTAAAAGGGTCTGGTTGTTATTTTCTAACAAAGCACCACTTATTTTTATTTCGGCAGGTATGTTAATTCTTAAGCCAGAAGTTTCAATCTTATAGCCTGCTAGTATTAGGTAAGCTAGGGAACCTAAAACTATGACCATTGCTATAGCAACTATGGCCATACCTACAGCAACTTCAACGCCCATTGCATACCACTATGGTGAGGATTGTATTACTTGAGAAAAGGTTTGTCCGTTTGGTAGTGATATTATAACTCTGAATGTATTCCCAAAGTTAGCACCGGTATATACATAGATTATAGCTGTAGAACCTGGTATGATGTTACCATTACTACCCTCTACAATTTTATGTATATTCCAAGTGCCAACACCGCCACTTTGGTTGTAAACATAGAAGCCCATTGTTGAGTTAACGGAGCCTAAATATATATCGGTTCTAGACAGTGCTGCCTGTGCTAGTGTTTCCATGCCGTTATCCCTAACAAATATAACATATCCATTGATGCTTTCGTTGTAATATCCATAAACAATTGCCAGAGAGGTCGATAATTGCTTGCTAATAGTCTCCGCGTTTTGATTGTATGATGACATAATTTGATAGGTCTTTGCAATAACTATGGCGCTCACGGCACTTGCTAGAATGACTGTAACTAAGAGAAATATCGTGTGGCTTATTGGTACGTCACTCATTATCTAGCCTCTTCTTGTCTTTTCAGTTTATTTATGACTATTTCTGTTAGTGAATTTTTTATTAGCTCATTATTCTCCCCGCTAACCTCATTTAGCATTAAGGAGATTAATGCTAAAGACTCGCTTGGATTTAATCCCTTATTGCTAGCCATGATCATTACGTTTAAAAGCTTCTTAGTGGCTTCCGCTTCCTCTTGGCTCAGGTATCCTAGTGACTTCATTGCATCTATTAGCTGCTCGAAAAACTCTTTTGGCATCATGTAAAGCTCGGAGATAAGTGAAAGGAGCTTAAAAATTGTTGACTTGTCTTTTTTGGTCTCTACCTTTTTTTCTACCCTTTCCTCTTCTTTAACGTAGGCTTTTTCTTGCATTTTTTGTGGCATTATTTGTTTGTGTTCTATCCTTTCCTCATGAGTTATAAGAGAGGGATTCAACCCTTGGGCTTCTTCTTGTTGTGATGCCTGTTTTGTTTGTGATGCTTGGTTAGCCTTATACTGGCCTTCGTTTACGTCGCTTTGTGATTGTAGGCTAACCCTTAATAAGGGGTTAGTTAAATCATTAATGATGGCCCTTAATTGAGAAGCAGTATCTCTTAGCGCTTCTGCAACGTCTTTTACCGAGCTTTCTCCAGTGTTGCTTCCTACATTTACGTCTTCAGGTGGAGGCTGGCTCATGACCTCACACCTCCTAATGAGCTTCCTGTTTGATAGGAGAGAGGAAAGTAATATACTTGAAAAAATGAGCTTAGATGGTTTGATGGGAAAGACATCATAATCCTGAAAGGGAGCTCACAACCTCCAACAATTCTGTGGCTAAGGGTAATGGGCAGAGGACTATTTATTGCAGATAAAAGTATGAGCAAAATGCCTATGAAGAAGTAGAGAGCATTCTCAAAGTTTAATATCAGCAATAGAGCACCTGCTATACCAACTACTATGAATAAGGCACCTATCATATTAGATGCCCTCTTGAATATAGACGCTACATGATTATTCCCCGTTATGTATAACTTTGTATCGGGCATGGTCTCACCACCCATTATATGTGCTATAAGTTATGTTTTTTGGTAGTGATGTTTGATTAGTTAGCATTTCGCTTGCCTCCTGCTAGATTTTTTAAAGCAGCAAAAATATATATAATTTACTTATGGCAAAATTACTTTTCATCATGGGTATACCCTCACACCCGTAATACCCTGATAAACTATGGTAATGGTGGTGGAGGCGTTGCGTTTCCCTAAATTGCCGGAGATAACTATACCTAAGGATAGTGGTAGGAAAGCAATCCTTATTTTAGTTGTAATAATAGCAATATCGGTTGTACTAGTCCTAAACACCCCAAAGATTGTAAGCTTTATAGGAGGGTCTAAGTTCCAAATAGCGAATGAAAGTGTTCGCGTTGTACAATGCTTCTCTTATCAGAATCCAAGCGGGATGGTAACCGTTGTAGCGCTCGTACAAAACGTTGGGAAGTCTAACGCAGTTATTACTTCTGTATACATATATGATCATAATGGACTGGAAGTTGCAAGCAACACTAGTTTGCTTGTAACAATACCCCCCGGGAAGGCATCACCTGTCTTTATACATACATTTGCTTTAGAACCAGAGAATGTCTATAAGGTAAGCGTTTTTACCGAGGTCGGTACAAGCTCTAGTTGCCATTTAAGCTTTAAAGAAAAATAGATGAAATTATAAAAAAGAATAGCCGTGAAGGACTAACCTAGATCTATCGTGCTATTGGCTACATTATTTGGCGGTATGATCCTTGAGACAGTTAAAGCACCGCCTACACTAGGCTTTATTGTAACTTGGATTGTGTGGTACGCAGTTAAAGAATGGCTCTGGGGAATTACAACTACCAATAGGGCTTGTCCATATGGGCCTAACACTGTAGGTGTAATGTTTCCAGTTATGAAATATACTTTAGCCTCTGGCGTTGTTAAGTTTTGCCCATTATAGAGAGCGGATAGGTTTGTAGTAGAACCAATAGTTCCAACGACGCCTACGTAAACGTTTGGATATGAGCCATATTGATCCACAACTGAGACCGAGAACGTTGTATTGTCAAATGACACATAGCCGCTACCTGGTGTTACGCCTAGTGGTATTGCTACTTCTTCCACGTCGCCGCTGCTATTAGTCACACCTAAGACCTCTCCGTTTACTTGTAATGCTGTAGAGGCTTCTTGAAGTCCGTTTACCATTGTCTGCTTGGCTTTTGTTGCAGAAGTCATGCCCATATCTAGGGTTACAAACGCAACAGCTACCGCCACCAACACAAACGCAATAAGGATTATTGCAGTATCTATACCAACCATACCTCTCTTCTTTCTGCTCACGGCCATACGGGTCACCTTAGCCGCTATGGTAATGATAATTTAAATTTAATATTCATTTTGCCCATATAATTAAATTAATTTTATGATACATAAGGTGGCATAGTATTACCACTACATTAAAATATAATAATTAGGGTATTATTGTGCAACTCTAATAAATGCACTTTATTACTAATGGTCTTTGCTGTTAAATGAACCTTCACGTTATGCTAATAAGATCAAATTTAAAAATTACCACTATAAATAGTAATATGGTGAGGGTATGGAAAAGATAAGGCAAATAGAGCTAAAGAAAAATGCTTTTAAGACAATGGGTGTTATAAGCTCTTCTATAACCATGTTTATATGGGGTTTCATCCTTGCACTAGCACCGTTAACTACGGAGTGGCCCTTTGTTCCAAAGTATTACTATATGTACCTCCTTGTTGCGCCTCCAGCATCCCTCCTAGCGGGCAACATGGTTATGGGGTTTCTTATAGATAAATTTGGAAGAAAGAAGATTTTTGTGCTGGATTTGATACTTTTTTCTATATCAATACCTATGATAATCCTATCAAATAATGTAATAGTCCTTATTGTTGGAATAGGCTTAGCCGAGTTCTCGCTTGGCGGCGATGAAGATACAATACTCGCCTACCTATCAGAAATGACCCCTAAAGGAAGCAGGGGAAGGGTAATAGTGTTTAGCACTAACATGGCAAACTTTGGTGCCTTAATAGCAGCCTTGCTTTCTCTGGTAACAGGCTTTTCTTTATATATACAGAAGCTTTCATTTGCCCTGCTTTTAACCCTGTCAATACCGGCGATAGCGATAACAAGGTTTCTCATGCCAGAATCCTTTAGGTGGGAATACTACAAGGAAAGGGAAAGTGTTGCTTTAAAAAGGGGAGAGGTGGTTACGAGGCTCTATTTCTTGGTATCGATGGCAATAACAATAGTGCTTACCTATGCATTAATGGGATTGGTAATAGGCCCATACCTGTTTCCAAACCTTACTTCTTATATAATATTGCTGTACAACCTTGGAGAGACCATAGGGGGTTTTATTTTACTCTCGTTTATAGACGCTGTTAACAGAAAACTATTTGCCTTTTCATCTTATTTGGGTGGAACCATAACAATGGCGCTGTTCATACCGCAGTTCATTTTCATGCCTAGAAACCTTGTTGCCTTTATGACATTACTTTTCCTTAACGGCTTTTTCGGCGAGTTTGGATGGGCAACAAGGGTCATTATGGAGCCTGAACTATTTCCTACAAGAATTAGGGGGATAGGCATAGGTTTGGTGAGGAGCATAGCATACTCTTTATACATAGCATCCATATTCTTCACGGCTTCATTCTCCTATATTACCTATATAGTCTATAACTTTATATTATGGGCACTTGGCCTTTCCGGTTCATCCCTCTGGCTAAAGCATGGCATTAACACAACAGGGAAGGCGCTTGAAGAGATCTCTGATAGGGTTCCCACTAAGAGATGAGATGCTTTAGAGTTGCGAATAGCAATAGCAACGCCTGTAACTTCTTTTTATATTGGAGTTATGTTTCTATAATCCAAGTTTAAAAAAGAAAGGCGAGAGGTCTTCTTTACCAACGCCTCTATGAAGGTCTTTGTAATTGTTATATGCAGTTGCATAAGGCTTCTATTTGCTAAACCTTATTATTTTTCCTGAGAAAATATTAACTGATGATAGAGATGAAGGTGGAGGCATATTTCATATTGCAGTATTACAAATTCATAGGGAAGAATAGGGTTGAAGTAGAGCTACCTGAAGGCTCAAGCATCGAAGACCTTATAGACTTTATAGAGAAAAACGTTAAAAATGGGTTTAAGGAAAAGGTCTTAAATGATGGTGAGGTATCGTATCCTAACATGATATTAGTTAATGGTAAGAGGATAGAGTTCTTAGATGGTTTAAAAACAAAGTTGAGGGAAGGGGATAAGATAACGTTTTCCCCTCTTGCCTTATTTGCCCTATAGGCCTATCTATTTATGAACTCCTCTAGGCCAAGCTTTTTCAGTATGCCTTCTGTAGGTACCCCATTTTCCCAAGACCTTAGCTTATAGTATTCCGGCAGGAAGAAGTCAAGCCATTCCTTGGCGTCGTGGCCTTTTGCTGGGCCCTCTGGAAGCTTTTCCTCCAATAGCCTCTTGGGCAGCGTGTCCACATAGTTGCCTTCTTTTATGTCAAACCACCTCTCTGCGTTGTATATCCTCTCGCCGGTAGTCATTAGCTCTTCCACGCTTAGGTCCTCCCACCCAGTTGCAGCCTTGAGCACTTCTAAATAGTCTTCAGGGCCTGTGCTGAACGCGTTGAACTTGCATACTACCAGGGAATCTATTATGCTAAACCAATCCTGCTGCTCCTTTACCCCCTTTACCTTCTTTATGTCCTTTGATAGGGGGTCCCATTTTTCAGGAACTCCCATCAAATCGAATGAGACGCTGTAAGCCCTAAGGTGGCACCCGCCCCTGTTGGAGGTTGCGTAGCTTAGCGCCATGCTGTTCAGCGCCCTGGGGTCGTAGGCCGGGAGTTCTAAACCTTTCACGTGGATTGCAGTTTCTGGAGAGCCGAAGTACTCTGCTAGCCTCTTAGAGCCCTCGGCCACTATGTCTCCTATCTTGTTCCTATAGGCAGTTAAGTACACCAGGTTTAGCACTGCATTTATGTTGCCCCAAGTGGGTTCAATTCCGCTCATATCTACCAATTCCAGCAGTTCCTTAGCCTTTTTCTCTGGCAGCTCCCCTTTCTTTGCCTTTTCATAGAGCTCCATGAGTGTTGAGACTGTATTTCCAAAGCTTATCGTATCGAACCCCATGTCATTTTCTAAGTAGTTTATCTTTATTATGGAGCTCATGTCGTTTATTAGCAAGTTAGCCCCGTGTGCCCAAGTTGTTTCATACTCGGGCCCTTCTGATACAGGGGTCTTATAGGGTCCTTCTGGAACCTCTGCAACCCTGCTGCACCTAATGGTGCAACCCCAGCACCCTTTGTTGGCCTTAAGGTAGGTCTCCGCTAAATGCTCCCCGCTTATGTCGAAAGCGTTATCGTAAACCCCGCTCTTCCAGTTCTTTGTCGGAAGTGCACCCACGGAGTTCACCAAGTTTACCAGAACGAGCGTGCCGAGCTGCGTAAGCGATTGGGATATGGGGTGCGCCATCACCTTATCTGTGAGCTTCTTTGCCTCCTCTACGAACTTCTTAGGGTCATACATCTCCTTAACAACGTTTCTCTTCCCATAGACCCATATAGCCTTTAGCTTCTTGTCGCCTAAAACGGCGCCTAGGCCTGTCCTGCCAGCTGCCCTATACCTGTCGTTCATTATTGCGGCCATCTTTGATTTGTTTTCTCCAGCAGGTCCTATCGCCATTACGCTTCCAAGGTTTTCATTGGTGAAACCGACCTTTTCCCTTATGATTTTTTCTGTATGGTGTACGCCCTTTCCCCATATGCCAGAGGCGTCATTAAACTTTACATCACCATCTACAACGCTTAGCCAAACAGGCTCCTCGCTCTTGCCCTCTATTATTATGCCATCAAACCCTGCGAACCTAAGCCACGGGCCAAAGGTGCCCCCGCTGTTTGAGTCCCCCAAGAAGCCTGTCTGGGGGCTCTTTCCTACTACATGGTACCTGCCGGTCTCGAAGGCCCCAGTCCCAACTAATGGGCCTGTAAGGATGAATATTTTGTTCCTTTCATCGAAGGCATCTATCCCCTTCGGTATTTCCTTTAGTGCAAGGTAAACTCCTAGGCCCCTTCCCCCTATATACTTCCTTAGGGTCTTTTCATCAATGCTTTCATCTCTCCACTTCTTGTTAGAAAGGTCAACCCTCGCGATCCTGAACCTCATAAAACCACCTGCCATTTTTGTTATGTGGCTTGATGCTTAAAAGTTTATATGATAGATATAAAAAAGTTTATAAGCAAAAAATCATTACTACTAATAGTAGTAAAAGTGGTGGGACCTTGTCGGAAATACTTGAGCACTTAGACAAGACAAAATGGGGCCTAAGGTTCACGCTTGCCTTCCTCTCCCTAGCTATAGGCTACTTCATGTGGGGGGTCATTTCGACTATTGGCATATTGAGTTACCCCGAATATCACAACATCTATTACCTAGTTTTCATTTCCTCAATACCGATAGTAGGAGACCTTGCAATATCTAGGCTCTCTGACGTGAAGCTCGGCAGGAAGACTACATTCTTCATAACGATGCTTCTCTATGCAATAGGCTCAATTCTGTTTATAATTAACTCCTGGTTCCTCTCTTCAAACATTTATGTCGCCTTATTAGCATATACAATGGGCATCATAGGGGTTGAGGGTGAGGTGCCCGTGGCCCTTTCTCTAATATCTGAGCTCTTCCCCCTAAAGTATAGGGAAAAACTCCTTATAATCCTGCCGAACTTCGATAACGTTGGTGCAGTTGTCGCATCTCTCATAGCTTTCATTACATACTCCCTCTCCTCCTCATATTCAATAGAAGTTGCATCGATGGGAATAGTAGCGCTTGTCGGTGCTGCATTTGCCATTCTTGTAAGGCTATCTCTGCCAGAATCCATAAGGTGGCTGGTTTCTAAGGGTAGCGTTGAGAGGGCAAGGGAAGAGATAAGGAAGATTTCATACAAGAAAGAAGAGATAAAAGTTAGGGACATAAGCAAAATGGTACCCTTTGGGTGGCGCTATGCATTCCTCATTTTTATAGGTATATCCCAATACCTTACCTATGGCCTGATGGCATACATAATAGCGGCTTACTACTTTACTGGAAATGCCATTAACTTGGTTGTGTTCTTTGCAAACCTTGGAGCGTCGATAGCGGGCGTCATAGCAATGTTTATTGTTGATAGCGTAGGTACTAGGAAGTTCTCTGTTATATCATACTTGGGAGGCTTCCTCTCCATGTTTCCAATAATTGCGTTTGTGCTCTTCTTCCCAAAGAATCTCATCCTCTTCTACATTCTCCTCTTCCTAAACATGGTGTTTAGCGAGTTCGGATGGGGAGTAAGAACAGTTTACGAACCGACCTTAATGCCGACTAAGAGCAGGGCATTCCTAATAGGCCTTATAAGGTTTCCAATAATGGTTACGTATACAGCTTCCGTGTACTTGACGAGCACGTTTACCGAGTTCCAATTCGTTCTGTTTAACACCTTCTTCTGGCTACTGGGCGCTGCGTCATCGATAGGGTGGTACATAAAGGGGTATGACATCCACATGGTTCCAATAGAAAAGACTTCAGGAGAAGCCAAAAAACTTTTAGCTAAGGAGGTAGCGTAGCTATTCCTTTGCTAATACCTTCATGAGGTTTCTAGCCTCATTTGATATGTCTTCAACTACAGCCTCAATCCACTCCTTCCCTTTGTTTTTATCGCCCCTTGTGGCACCACCCAAGACAGCGTTCGGGTAAAGGTACCTGTCAACAATTGGCGATAGTATTGAGACCTTTGGCATATATTCTGGGGAGTGGTCCCTAGCAACTTCCATATCAACATCTTCCTCGTCTATATATAGCATTGCACTCGTCTCATCATCGCCTGCGTGGCCTGGCATCGTAAAGAGCCTCTGCCTTGCTTCCTTACCTACATCCCTCCACCAATCCACTACCATAAAGGTTGAGTTTGTTTCATAAGCTGCCTCCTTCGCCGCAGTTTTGAGTAGCGAACTGTTTCCGCCATGACCATTTATAACCACCACAAGTTTATATCCATTCCTAGCTATTTCCTTCAACACGCTCCTTGAATATGACTTAAATGCATCATCGTCTACGTTTATCGTGCCTGGGAACCTAGAAAGTGAAACCGATGAGCCATACCATATTGGAGGGAAGAGGTGTGCCCCAATCTTCTTTGCCACCTCTTCCGCTATAAATTGGGATTCCATAGCATCTGTACCTAGTGGGAGGTGGTCCCCATGCCTTTCAATGGAGCCTACAGCAATGACAGCTACCCCCTTTTCTACCTTATCATATCTTGACCCGCTCAACTTCCAGACGTATTCCATGAGGTTCACCATAAGGTATAATGGACTTTAAGCTTTATAACCTTGATACAAGCCTATCGCTCTTTTTCAACAACCTTTAGCCATTTACTTTTATGCATATTTCAAGGCATCTCTTCATTGTAAACTCCCCGGTTAACAGGCTCATTATCTAACAAAACTTATAAGCTAAAAGGTCATATTAGATTATTGTAGCTTAAGCATAGGTGCAGACCATGGCATCGAAAAGGATTGATATCAGCGATGGTGTCTGGCTAGAGGTATTGGAGGAAAGGGAGAACAAGCTCTTCGGGAGGGTTGAAATAGATGGTTTAATACACCACGAACTGAAACCAACGCCCTCTAGGATAGAAATAAGAAAAAAGGTTGCAGAGTCTTATGAAAAGGAAGTACCAGTTGTTTACGTGAAATCAATAAAGACATATTATGGAAGGGGATTATCGAGGCTCCACGCCCACATCTACAGCTCAAGGGAGCTCGTTGAGAGGTATGAGGTAAGGTATATAATAGACAGAAATGGCGGTATTGAGTTGGAGGGTTAGTATAACAAGGCGGTGGTATGTAATGGGGAAGAATAAGGTAAAGGCATACATCCACACCCTATATGAGGTTGATTGGAGCAACAAGACTGTGAGGCTGAAGACGAAGAAGTGCCCAAGGTGTGGTAGTATAATGGCTCATCATAAAAAGCCAGTTGAAAGGTATCAGTGTGGCTACTGTGGCTATACGGAGTTTGTGGTGGGCAAGTGAGCTTGCTTGATTGTGATGGGAATTGAATCTACTGCCCATACCTTCGGTGTGGGTATAGTTGATAATGGTAACGTTTTAGCAGACGTTAGGAGTAGATATATTCCAAAGAAGGGTGGAATACTCCCAAGGGAAGTAGCGGAGTATTTCAGCAGCGTAGCAGGTTCCTCAATAAGGGAGGCGCTGGCTTCAGCAGGGATAGGAATAAAGGAAGTTAACGCAATCGGTGTTGCGCTTGGACCTGGCATGGGTCCCCAACTAAGGATAGGCGCTTCGGTTGCAAGGGCGATTTCAGCAAAGTATGATATCCCCTTAGTGCCTGTAAACCATGCAGTGGCCCACATAGAGATTGGTAGATACGTTACAGGGCTTAATGATCCAGTGGTGCTCTACGTTTCAGGGGGCAACACAATAATAACCACTTACGTTGAAGGCAGGTATAGGGTCTTCGGTGAAACCCTTGACATAGCGTTAGGCAACCTGCTTGACACATTTGCAAGGGACGTTGGCATAGGTCCGCCATATATCATAAATGGTGACCACGTCGTGGACGTTTGTGCAGAAAGTGGTAAATACATTAAGGGTTTTCCCTATGTAGTAAAGGGGCAAGATGTTTCCCTTTCTGGCCTATTGACAGCGGCTGAAAGCTATGCTAGAAACGGGAGGGAGCTCAGCGATATATGCTATACCCTCAGGGAGGTTTCTTTTTCTTCAATCGCTGAGGTAACGGAAAGGTGTATTGCACATACAAACAAGAAAGAGCTCCTCCTCACGGGCGGCGTGGCAGCCAACAAGGTTCTTAATAAAAAGCTAGAAGTCCTTTCAAGCGAGCGTGGCATAGATTATAGACCTGTACCTTTTCGCTACGCAGGAGATAATGGAGTCATGATAGCGCTCACGGCCTGGCTTGAGTTCCAAAGTGGCATTACAATAAGGCCTGAAGATGCTTACATAGAGCAGAGGTGGAGACTGGACGAAGTTGAGATACCATGGTACTATTCGATGGGTCAAGGGTCTTAAAGGGCATTGAAGGCTTTGATTTAATAAAGAAAGGGGCCGAATCGGAAATAAGGCTTGGTACCTTCCTTGGAGAGAAGGCCATATATAAGGTAAGGCTCAGGAAGGCCTATATGCACCCCTATTTAGACTCTGAGCTGAGGCACTCTAGGACAAAAAAAGAAGCAAGGATAATGATGAGCATTAGGGAAAAGGGGATTAACGCTCCCCTCGTCTACGCCGTTTACCCTTCTATAGGGCTTATAGTAATGGAATACATAAGCGCCCCTTCATTAAAGGACCTCCTTTCATCTAATAGCGAGAAGGCCCTGGGGTATTTCTATGAGGTTGGGGTCTTGCTTTCTAGGCTACACTCCATGGGGATAGTCCATGGAGACTTCACTACATCAAACGTATTGATAAAAGGGGGTGAAATATTTCTAATAGACTTTGGGCTATCTGAGTTTTCCAACAAGATAGAAGACAGGGCAATGGACCTGCACCTCTTCAGGAGGGCGATACTGAGTACCCACCCCAGCGCGTTTGAAAGGGGGTTCCACGCATTTCTAGATGCATATTCATCGCACGCAAAGGAAGCTGACGAGGTTATCAAGAGGTCCCAAGAGATAGAATTAAGGGGGAGGTATGTTGGGCTTAGGAGAAGGTCAGAATGGAATATGCATAGTCTCTGAAAATGAAGGAAAGATAAGGGAGCTTAACGCAACCCTAAGGGGCTATGGAATTAAGTTAAGGAAGTGTGCAGCGAAAAAAATTGAGATACAAAGCGATAGCATAGAAGAAATAGCAAAGTTCGCCGCCCTTCAGGCGTATAGCGAGGTCAAGGCACCGCTAATAGTTGACGATTCTGCCCTTTTAATAGAGGCCCTAAACGGCTTCCCGGGACCGTATAGTAGCTACGTATATGAGAGGCTTGGCTTGCATGGAATAATAAAGTTGATGGAAGGCATTAAAAATAGGAGGGCCTGTTTCGTTACAACGCTAGCATATATTGATGCCCATGGAATGGAGGTCTTTGAAGGTAGGGTTTGTGGTGAGATAATATCAAGGCCTAGGGGGTCGGGGGGCTTCGGCTATGACCCAATATTTATGCCTGAGGGCTCTCCAAAGACCTTTGCTGAAATGGACATAATTGAAAAGAATTCCTACTCCCACAGGGGTAAAGCGGCTAGGAGCTTTGCAGAGTGGTTTTCTAGGAGATAATATTCCAGTAATATGGACTCTCACCAGTAAATATTTTTTGCAAACAAGAAATAAGTGGTGTCTGAATTGAATAAGAACTTGGTTTTTCACCTTAATAAGTTACTTAAGAAAAACCTAGAGGATATATTGAAGGGTTTGTTGCAGGTAAGGCTTGAGATGGAGAAGCTTGGTAATGACGAAGAATCAGCAATAGAAAAGGTAGCGCTTACTTCCATTGAAAGGTTTTTACTTGAAGACCTCCATAGCCTATCCTTATATGAAAGGAAAATTACTGCTGAGGATAATGAAGAGGGGTTGAAGGGCTTGTTGCTTTTGGAGGGTTGTGCCGCGTAGCTCACAGTTTTTTAGAGGCGTATCCATAGCCCTCCTCAAATGCCTTTATGTTTGTTTCTGGATTCCTCAAAGAGGAGAGGGACTCCTTCAAGCTTTCTATGCTTATAAACCTATCGAGCCCTCCAACCCTGTAAAGGGCCCCAAGGAGCACCATGTTTTCAACTAGGTAGCTTCCTAGCCTCTCCGCTATAGCTCTAGAGGGTATTAGGTAGTATTCTATTTTATTTTTCTCTATTTCCCTAATTATATCTTCCTTTTCTGGTAGCCTAACTCCAGGAATTGGTGGCCTAACCATGGTATCAGATGTTATGACAACCCCTCCTTCCTTGATGTATGATATGTTCCTCGCCGTTTCTATCATCTCTGTAGAGAGCAACAGGTCAGCTTCTCCCTTAGATATCAAAGGGGAATAGGCTTCTCCTATCCTCACGTGAACCTCTACAGAACCACCCCTCTGGCTTAGCCCATGGGTCTCTGAAACTATTGCGTTTACCCCATCCTTGATAGCAGATTCTGCTATTATTCTTGAGAGGGTTATTATGCCTTGACCCCCAACGCCACAAACAACTATATTAATAAACTTAGGCCTTACTCCCATATCTCATCCCACTCCTTAGGTATTTCTTTTATCGGCTTTATCGCATCAAATGGACACACCTGGGCACAGACCCCACAGCCTGTGCAAAGGCTGGGGTCTATCCAAGCTTTCTTGTCATCCTTTACTAAAATAGCAGGGCACGCAAGCGCGTTGTAGCAGATCCCGCAAGCAGTGCACTTGTCTTCAATTACCTGATATATCGGTACCTCCACTTTCCTTTTCCTAGCAATCCTCATTGCATAGAGCGCACAGGCCTTCTTTGCTATTGCAACGGCAGGCCTCCTTTCTTCTTTAACGTAGCTTAGCGCTTCCTTTAGTGCCTCCGTTGCTTCGCCTATATCGAATGGGTCAAATTTTATAACCTTCTCCACACCAATAGCCTTAGCTAGGGTAGCGATGTCAATAGCTTCTGATTCTGCGCCTATTGCATTAAAGCCTGAGCCCGGGTTTGGTTGCTCACCAGTCATGGCAGTGACCCTGTTATCTAAAACGACGACTAGCATAGGGGCCCTATTGTATACTGCGTTTATTAATGGAGGTACGCCTGCATGGTAAAACGTGGAGTCGCCTATTATCGCGATAGGTATCTGTCCTTCAGCTACATGAGAAAGGCCATTTGCAACGCCTATGCTACCCCCCATCTCTATTATTATGTCTTGTTCATTATATGGCGGGTTTATCCCTAGGCTATAGCAGCCTATATCACCGCTATATATAGGCTTTATGCGCAATGAGTTTACAGCCCTTTTCAGCGAATAAAAAGTGGCCCTATGAGGGCAACCAGGGCACAAGGAAGGAGGCCTATCTGGAAGCTCTATGTTTATGCTCTTGTAGGCCTTCTCAGGAACTGGTAGCCCAAGGAACTCCCTTATTGACTTCCTCGCCCTATCAAGCCTCATCTCGCCGAAGTAGCCTACATAGTTTTTCCCCTCGATAGCAACGTCAAGCCCTTCTTCATCTACATACTTTCTTATCTGGTTTTCGACCACAGGCTCAAGCTCTTCAACTACGAGAACCCTGCTTACATCTTCAAGCCCCTTCAAGATGAGTTTCTTTGGAAGCGGGACTGGTGAAGATATTTTTATTATCCTATACTTGCCTATCTCCTCTGTGGCTTCCTTCACATAAGGGTATGATATCCCAGAGGCTACAATAGCTACCTTGCCACTTTCTTGGTTCTCGATCCTGTTGTAAGGGGTTAACACCTCTAGAGCGTCTCTTATCTTCTCCCACTTCTCAGGAAGCACCTTCCTTTTGCTTCTCGAGTTTGAGGGGATTAGCGTGAACTTTTTTGGATCCTTTGAAAAGTATCCCATGCGCTTTACTGGCATTGGCCTTTCATAAGTAACGGGACCTCTTGTATGCGTGACCCTCGTCGTCGGCGTCATGAGCACCGCGTGTCCTATCTTCTCGCTTAGGTCGAATGCAGCTTTCGTCAGCTCCTTTGCCTCTTGTGGCGAGCTCGGCTCCAGAACGGGTATATAGGCAAGCATGCCATATAGCCTGTTGTCTTGCTCGTTCTGGGAGCTCCACATGTTAGGGTCTTCCGCAGAAACTATTACCAATCCAGCCTTTGTGCCAACGTAGCCTATGCTAGCAAACGCGTCTGCCGCAACGTTTAGCCCTACGTGCTTCATGGCCGCAAGGGACCTAACGCCTGATATAGAAGCGCCGAAAGCAGACTCTAGCGCAACCTTCTCGTTAACGCTCCACTCTACGTAATAGCCATAGGCCTCAGAGACCTCGGCTAGCGACTCAACTATCTCTGTAGATGGCGTTCCTGGGTAGGCAGCGGCGAAGCCACCCCCGGCCTCTATGAAGCCCCTAGCAATTGCCTCATTTCCTAAAAGGAGCACGTTGCTGCCTTCTTTATAAAGCAGTTTGTGCATCTTTTCACCACAAAATATGTTTTCTTTAGAGTTATTTTAGTTTATCATAGTGTTATACAGGATTTTGTGGGAACACATCAATACAAAAGAATATTTTGTATTATGCAATGAAAAAATATTAAGCAAAATGCCTATATTAGCTATGGGGAGAGCGGTGATAATAGGCGTTATGAGCGACACTCATGATAACATGGAAGGCATAGAAAAGGCTATAGAAAAGCTGAACGCCGCTGGCGTAGATGCCATCATTCACCTAGGGGACTTCGTTTCTCCTTTTTCGCTCAAAAAGGTAGCCGAAGCTAGTAAAGCAAGAAAAATTTATGCCGTGTTTGGCAACAACGATGGTGACAAGCTGCTTTTGAGGGCTATAGCTAATGAGAAAGGCATTATAATAGAGGAGCAGCCCTTAGAGGTTACCTTAGATGGATCTAGGTTCTTGCTCATCCATGGAATCGGGAATGAAGGTAAAACGATTAAGTTCGCAACAGCCTTGGCCAAGTCTAGGGAATATGATGCAGTCCTCTTTGGCCACACCCACCACCCCTTCCTTGATTACATAAACGGGGTTCTCTTGCTGAACCCAGGCGAGGTTGCCGGGGTCTTCACGAGGCCTACTATTGCGTTAATTTCTATACCATCCATGGCCGCAAGGATATTTGATATTTGAGGCGGTGTGGTTCTTGGAGGTATACCTAGGCGAGCTTGGAAGGTTCCTAGATATTGTTGCTAGAAAGGAAAGCGAGAGGGTCGGGGTCTTAATAGGTACTGCTTTTAATGAAAGGGTTGTGGTTAATGCCGTTTATCCAGTCAGGAACGTATTGCAAAGCAAGACGGAGTTCCTAGCAGACCCTCTTGATATAATTTCTTCCTACAAGTTTTCAGAGGCATACGGGCTAGATGTAGTTGGCCTCTATCACACCCATCCACTAGGGGGTCCGATCCCGAGCAGCAAGGACTTCTACGGCATGAAGCTTTGGCCCATACCGTGGGTAATAGCCTCAAAAAAGGGGATGAAGGCTTGGCTCTTGAAAGGTGAAGATCTTGTTGAAATCAAACTAATACGCTAGCTTGATAATAGCAGCCACTAGGCTTAGAGATATCACTAAGGAGAGGAGTATTATGGAAGTAAATGGACCGTCTAGGTTTACTGGAAGCCCATTCTTTCCTGCAAGCTTAAACTGCTGTAGCAAGAACGTTTGGTTTAAGTAGCTAACGCTGTTTCCGTTTTTGTTTTTCGTAACGGAATTCATGTAAACGAGTACTCCATTAGAGGTCCTGTAGTACCTTGTGGTAGTAACTGTGGTGTTGCCATTGTATGCATACGTAGCAGTTTTGTTTATTATGGAAACTGGCATGAAGCCGGTTTCATTATACCAAATCGCCTTATGGCCCTCTTGCAGCGTAGACTCATTAACTATAAACGGTATTTCATTGTCCTTAATCAGGTAGAGCCCAGCGTTTTGGGAGGCAACCTTTACAACCATGGGATTTCCTCCATAGTTTGTTATTGTCATAGAGAGTATTACGTAGGTGGAGTTGTGTTTTTTCATTGAAACGAAGTACTGAACCCAGCCAGAAACGCTCTTCTTATGGTACGATACATTTATTGTATCGTTGTAGAGCAGTTGAACCCTTGTTGGGTTCACCTTCAGCCCAGCATTGTTAGATAGGTATGGGTTTAGGAACACGTATGAGTAATATGAATAGAAGCTGAACGATAGGATTGTTATAACAATTAGGACTGCGACCTCAACGTATTTTCCAGTATTTCCCAAGGCCTATCACCACGTATCTTATTTTCTTCTGGCATTAAATTTCTACACATTTTTAGGGTATTAAATCATGGTAGCCTTATAGGGGAAAAGCTCAGTAGGCTTATGATTATGAGGAGCGTAAATATTTCAAAGACAAACCCAGCATTCATGGCCTTTTTCCCGAGCTTCCCTATCACCTCTAGGAAGATATACCCGCCATCGCTTTGCAACACTCCTCCAGGCAACGGAATGAAAAGGGGTGCTGCGTTTATCAGCGCGAACCCTATGTTTATTAGGTAAAGTGCAGTTATAATAGAAACTAGCCATGGAAGCCTAAAGGACTGCTGTACTGAAATCCCTATGTGGGCAGCCCCCTTTGGCTTGAACACGCTCACGTTTTGTATCAAGCCGTGGTACTTAACTACGAACAGGAGCCTTGCAGATGTTGCCTTGCTTTCCGCTCCAGCCGCTACTAAGTAGCTCATGAAGTGCTTGAGCGTAAGAATTTTCGTGCCGTTTACAGACACTATTGTCATGCCTGGCTTAAGGCCTGCTAGCGCCGCTGGCGAGCCATTAACGATAGAGGTGATAATTATTCCGTTAAGTAGCCTTGGGGCTATCATAGCAAATATAGCTAGGAAGAGGAGGCCGAGCAGCAGGTTTGCTGCCACCCCAGCTGAATATACCTTAAGCCTAGACTTAGGGCTAGAGCTTTTCATGACGCTTTCATCAGGCTCTACAAAGGCCGCTGGTATAAAGGCGAAGAGGAGGAAGCCAGAATCCTTAATTGGGATGCCCTCAGCCCTTGCTACTAGTGCATGGGAAAGCTCATGGGCTATCACAGCGATCCCTATTGCTATGAGGAAGTAGACGAGCTGGTCAAAGCTTATTGTAATCCCTGGTATGAGAGGTACTATCCCCCCTGAGAGGCCCGAGGCTCCGCCCGTTATATACCTTATGGAGAAAAGCCTAATTATTAAATAGTAGAAGTATATCATCAACCCAATGGAAATTGCTAAGAAGGACCAGCCTAGAAAAGAGACAAATGTTGCCTTCCTTTTATCCTTGATTACATCCATACCAATACCAGTCTTTATTATGAGCAGGAATGGGTAAGAAGTAACTTTTCTCATCCTTAGCCTTCTAAACACGTAATATATAACTATCCAAGCTACAATGAAGGAAACAAGGGAAATAAAAAATAACGATGATGCGCTCAAAATATATACCTCACTTGTAGCTTTCGAGGTATTTTCTTTGCTTCTCGCTCAGCTCATC
>Ga0256829_1000681_pt1 | contig 31840 bp, 32 predicted proteins | sample 131447metaG_FD_185979 | JGI IMG/M metagenome (GOLD analysis project Ga0256829, IMG submission 185979) | Hydrothermal vent microbial communities from Lau Basin, Pacific Ocean - 131-447 | ecosystem: Environmental > Aquatic > Marine > Hydrothermal vents | place: Pacific Ocean: Lau Basin | collected... | reverse complement strand
TATTTTAAGATGAAATAATAATAGTTTTGATTTAATAGAAGAATATGAAAAATTTATTGACTATTTAGAAAATGAAAATATTTGTAGAATACAACTACTACATAAATACTTTTGATATGATAAAAAGGATATACCTTGACAATGTTGAAAATGTGATAATTGTGATATAAATTCAACTATACAATTATCAGAAACTATATTAGATAAACAAGAAAAACAAGTTGTTAAAAATAAAAAAATAACAGCAAAGAAAAAAAGAAAAACTACAACTACTAAAAAAAGAACTACTAGAAAAAGAAAATAATTTATTTATTATTTATCGTGTCCTCAACAACTTCCATCTTTTTTAATATTATCACATCATTTAGATGGAATATATTTAAAATCTCCTTGTCTTAATTTCTTTAGTTTTTCAATTACTGCTCCATAAGGCATTCAAAACATATTTTCGCAATATTCTTCTCTATTTTCTTCTTTATTAAAAGATTTTAAATTATTTTCTAATCATTTAATAGACATTGATAAATGTATTTTCATTTTAATTTAAGTTATTTAATAAATAGTTTATCAAATATAGATTTTACTACTGGAACTGATATTGAATTTCACATTTGTTTATATGTTTGAGTATTACTAACTATGTTAGTACACCATCAATCTGGAAATCATTGTAATCTTTCATATTCAGTTGGTATAAGTTTTCTTATCATACAATCTCATACTTCAGCTTCTAAATATCATTTTTTAGTAGTATTTTTTATTTTAATTATTTGTTTAGGGTCTTTATAATCTCTAGCACATAAAGTTGGATATATATCTTTTAAGAAAGTAGTAAGCTTTTTTCATTTAGGGGATATATCTTTATCTAAGAATCTAGCTAATGGCCCTACAATAAATACTCTCTCTATTTTGTGGTAATCAAAAATCTTTAGTATTCAAAAATTTATAATCGAAACTATATCAAGCTCATATTATTCTTTCAAATATACTTTCTCTAAATTTATCAAATTTTTTACTTATCAAGCCTTTTACATTTTCAAATATAAAATATTTAGGTTTTTTTATTTCTAGTATTTATAAAAGATATTCTACAAGTACTGACCTTCACTTACTTAAATCTTGCTTACCTGCAACTGATATGTCTTGACACGGAAATCAACCAGTTAATAAATCAAAGTTGGGTAACTCCTCTATATTAATTTTTGTTATATCTCACAAATCAGGGGTATTTGGAAAATGTTGTAAATATACTTGCTTTGCAAATTTATCTATCTCACTAAATCCTATACACTCTACATTATTTTTTCAAATACTTTGTTTTAAAGCTAAATGAAAGCCTCATTGTTATTTAATAAATTTTAAAATATAATCTTCAATCTGTTCTAATACCTTATTTCTATTAAAATCAATATAAAAACTCTCAATCGAAATGAGAAATAAAACTAATTTCATTGTATCATTCTGCAATAAATTCTCAGACAGTGTTATAATATTCACTATCTTTTCATGATGTTTTCATTTCTACTTTAATTCATTCTCTTTCAAGCCTATCATATATCATTCATATTACTTCTTCAGTTGTATTTTCTGGGCAACTATTTCTATTTATTTCGTCGAACTCTTCATTTAGATACATATCATCAAGTATTTTTTCTAATTTATTTATATTAATTTTTTTCATTTTCATTTAATTTTAATAATAAAGATAAAAGTTTTTTATTTTCTTCCTCTGTGTAAAGATAAAGTGTTTTATTTGGGATTTTATTGAAAAGTCTTCTATTTCCCCATATTTCAATATAATTAAAATCTTTTGAAAATTTTATATTGTATTTTGAAACTTCTCATTTTTTAATGAGTTAGTAATTAAATTGTTTTTATATGTTTTAGAGCTTTATCAAGATTTTTTATTTAAATTTTTTTAATCTTCTACTTTATATTTTGATATTTTTTCTATAAGTTTATTATATTATATCTCTCCATAGATATTCATTTCATAATACTTTTATTTTCCCTTTATATCATCAATATTTTAACTATTCTTTAATATTTATAAGTTCAGAAATTGTATTGCAATTTATAATTATTTCTGGTTTATTCATTGTTAAGTAAGTTAGTTATAAATTCTGAAAACTTATTATTCATAATAAATATAGCTTGTATCTTACAAATTTCTTCAATTAACTCTTCAAATTTATCTATATGATATGTTACATCAAGCCAATAATTATTAAAATTAAAATCTATTATTCAATGAGTATCTTTATATTTTCATTCTTCTTCTAACTTTAATACTCATTTTACAATTGCTTCTATAAATTCTTTTGAAGTTATTATTTTAATTAATCTTGCAGTCATATATTGATGACTCATACTTCAAGGATTTTTTCAGTGTCTTAACCAAGTTTTTGCTACTGATTTTTTATATCAGTTGTCAATAGCAAACTGAAGATATTGTTCTATTATTATTGTGTTCATAATAAATTATTATCAAGTAAATATTTAAGTATTTTTTCTATTGCTTGCAATAATGATAAATTTGATAAATTTAAAACTAATTTATGATTAATAAAAACACAAATATAATTATTTCATAATTGCAAACTATCTTCATCAGCTAAAGAAAACAAGATAAATTCTATTGCCTCTTCTGTTGTTAATGTTTTTATTAATCATAAATTTTTGTAATTTTTTAAATCAACTCATCATTCATTAATCAAAAATCAGTCTTCTAAATAGTATTTAGTTTTTACATTTTCTAAGTAAGGAACTAATCTCTTACTTATATCAAAGTTTATCGTTTTCATGATCTTTTTAGTAATTTAATTAAAATTTAAATATTTTTGTTGTCATTTTGATTTTAAAGTTTTTAAGTTTTCTAAAGCAAATAGCACAATTATTATATAACTCTCTTTTTATATACATATACCAAATTATTTGAAACGAGCATATTAAAAATATAAAAATTTAAACTATTGAATATTTTAGATATTAATTTTATTTTATCTTTAACAGAAAGATTTTGTTCTAAATAATTAATTCAATAATTTTCATTATTCTCTCCATTCTTTTCACTCCAGTCGGCTATATGATTACCTAATAGTCAGTATGAATAAATAAGGTTTTCTTGATCTTTAATAGGAACATATAACATCTTTTCATTATTAAATTCTTTAGTATAAATAGGCTTATCTATTAGTTTAGATATTGTAAATCTATTAATTAAAATATTAGAATCTTTTATTTTTTCTTTTAATTCTGGGAAATTCCTTACAATGTAATATATAATATTTTCTCTTGCTAATACTAAATCATCATAAGTTAATTTTGAATTATATTCTAATTGAATATCCTTCTTTAAGGTAATAACTAATTGTAGATTAGTTCAATTAACAAATTCAAAATTATATATGTATTTTTTTGATATTTTTCAATTTATTATATTATCAGAAACAGATTTAACAGTAGTAACAAGATTATTATAATTTTCTGTTATTTTAGCAAGCATCCATTTAGGAACAATTTTATTATATTTTTCGGATAATAAATCTTTAGCTCAAGAATTATCTAATAAGTCATTAGCATTATTTTCTAATATATATTTAAACATAAATCATTTTATATAACTTAATACATTATAATCAGTCTGTTTAAATATATCATATTTTTTAAATATTATTTCTGTATCTTCGATTAATTTATTGGTATTATTATCATCAAAATCTTTTACAAAACTATACTTTTCTGTTTCGGGAAATTTAATACTTATGCTTAAATTTTTATATTCGTTAGATGTATTATAATCTTTGATTAACACATTTTTTACAATTTCAATTAAGTCTTCTCATTCAACTATTTTTTGTCACATATAAAAATAACCTGATAATAACATCTGTTTTATTGTTATTTTGTAATCTGTAAGATCTAATAAATTTTGTAAAATATCTTTTCACATAAAAATATAATTACTTACTTCTTCTAAATGATTTTTTACTTCTTTTCTATTATATAATTCTGGGATTTCATATAATGGTTCTATAACAGATTTAAAAATATTCCATATTCTTGTAGTATAAGATTTTGTAATATTTTCTTCTAATGATGTTAATATAGTGTAATACTGTGGGCTATCTTTATATGTTTTTGCCCTTCATTCACTTTCAGGAGAAAATAATCTAATATTTAATTGTATATGTTGAAATTTAAAATCAGGATCAACCAGTTTTTCAAGTTTTTTTAATATTCAAGAAAGAAGATTTTCTAAATATGAAAATAATTTTTTATCATTGTCATTTAGAACCTTATTCTCTAATATATAGTCTATAAAAGAATGTCTAATATTTAATTCTTTTTGTATCTTTTTTAAAACTTTAAAAATAGAGGCATAAAGATTTATATCAGTAGAATAATTATTACTTAGAAAATAATCTGGCAATTCTTTTTCTAAATCCTTATAGGTAAAATCAGCATTATACTTAGCTAAATGTTTATTAATTTCTTCTTCAGTCTTTCAATAAAAAGAATTAGAAATTTTATTTTCTTTTATTAAATTAAATAATTTCATTATTGTTTTAGGTACTAATTGTTCTATATCTCATAATTTTCATATTATCTTTTCTATATTATATTTTTTATTTTCACTAATAAACTTTTTAATTTGTTCATTATTAAACAAAAGATTAAGAACATCTAGTTCTGCTCATTTTTTTACTTGTATCATAGTACTTTCTGATAATTGCGAAAAATATTTATCCTTGATATCATATAATTGTTTATTATTTAAAACATATCATAATAATTTTATATTATATCTTGTATTATTTTTTAACAACTTATAATAATTTGTCCAATTGTTGAAATTATTTTGTGTTATTAATGTATTTACATATTTTTCAATATTACTTTTATCTATACCTCAATCTTCTAAATTGTTAATTTTTGTTTCTATTTTATCCATTTTTTTATACAAATCTTCTCTATTATTAGAATCTTTAGTTGTATTATATAATCTTTTTAATCCATTTAGTTCAGTATTATATTTATCAATTAATTTAGTATTAATTTTTCAAATTAATTCATTAAAAAGAAGACCTTCTTCTTGTATTATTTTTTGTTTTGATTCTTCGTCAATATTGCTATTATTAGAATTTAAATTATTTTCTACTAAAAGGTCTAAATCATCTTCTAGTGTTTCATTATAGTTTGTCATATTTTTTTATTATAAGGTAAATTATTTATTAAGTTGTTCTAATACTAATGTGTTATTACTTAATTTATTTATATTTGCTGATACAAAGGCAGACTGCCATACCGATTTTGAAGTTTTAGTCATTTCATTAACACTAGTACTTAATATATAAATATTATCATTAATATATTTAATATAATTACTATTTATATAATTTAATATATCATTACTATTAACTAATATTGCTTTTCTTTCTTTGTCAGATACAAAAGCAATTACATCTGTTTCATTTATTCATTCTTCTAATGACCATCATAAAGAATATACTAAATAAATTAATTTATTAGGATTTTTAAGGATATAATCATATATGTTAATAGCTATTAAATATTCTTTATCATTTATTCTATTTGTTATATCAGGTAAATCTAATATATTTTGATAATAATTTTCATTAATTTCATTTAATAAACTTAATACTAAATATTTTATATTATTAATATTAAGTTTATTATTTCTAGGTATATGCATTAAATATCAACTTATATTATTTTGGATATTATCTTCTATATTTTCTGATCATTCATTTAAAAAATCTTCTAAATGCTCAAGATTATTTATAACAATAAAATTTAATCATTTCCTTTCGTTTTTATCTGAATTTAATTTATATAATTTATTTTTTAATCCTAACATAAATCAGTTATTTACGGTTTCTAGAAAAGCATAATTATTTCAGTTAAATACACTTAAATTATTTTTACTATCAACAGTAAATCATTCTATTTTTTTATTCAGCTTATTTTTATAGATTTTTTTAAAAAAATCTATCAATAAAGTATTATTATTATTTTCTAATTCATTATATTTTAATATAAAATCATAATGTTTATGCTCTCATGATATATTCTCTAAATAAATACTATTTTCTAAAAAGAGATTTATTAATAATTGTTCTCATTTATTTCATTTTCATTTTATATCTTGTTGAAAAGATCTTCAGGACATGCTTTTCATTTTATTATTTAAAAATATTATATATAGAATATACTATATATAATATTTTTAATTTAAAATGGATAAAAAGAGTATAATAGATTATTGAAGATTTATAATAAAAAAATATGACAAGGTAAATTTTGAAGTAGATAATTTAATTGTATTTACTTCAAAATTATGATTGAGGATTTTGTATTGCAAAAGATTTAAGTCTTATAAGTTGATACAAATATAATATAAGAAAAAGCACAGTAGATAAAGAAAGTATTATGAGATATGATATATATTATTTATCAATATACAGTAAAAGATAAAATTAAAAAACTAACATGAAAATTAAAATATATTAAATGAGTACATTATATATATTTTAATTTTTCTATTTGATTAAAATTATTAATTGAATTCCACACAGTAAATGGAGAAAAGAAGTTATCTGAAATAGTTATAAAAACCAAGATTTATTAAATAACAAATAAGAATGAAAGAGATAATTTTTTTTAAATAAAACTATAATACAAATGTCAATTTATTTAATTTATAATATTTTAAAATGCAATTAAACGCACTATGAAAAATAGCATTTCTAGGTTCATTATTATTTATTTTACTATGAATAGTTTATTATTGGTCTAGTTTTCAAAATGTATGAGTAATAATGCAATTTTTATTATCCGTAATTATTATTCCTGTATTCTTTTTCGTACTTCTATATAAAGTATGAATATTTAAGAAATAAATAAAATGTAGTGTTTTTTATTTAATAAAACTATAATACAAATGTTTATTATTTTAATAAAAATGAAATGAATATATTTATACGATTTTTTTATTGAATATTATTAGCACTCGGGTTTTTAATAGCCCAAGAAATTTGAATAGTATGAACATTAATCTTAATCTTAGCAGGTTATTTGTTAATATTTCATCCATTATTGTTCTTGTTGTTATTATTATTTTTACTATCTATTGAGTAGATTAAAGATTATTATTAAATTATTTATTTATATAGTATCACTGAAAGTTATCAAGTAGCATTAATTTTAACGATAACCTATTTAATAAATGTAATATTATTTAAATTATTTTATAAAGAAAATAACTTTAAACTAAAACTTTTTTTCTCTGTAATAATAATTATCTGAATAATACTATTAAAACTTTCCTAATTAACTTGATTATTTTATAAAATTAGTTATTATTATAGGTTTTTAGATGATTTAAATATTTTTTATTAATTTAAAAAATAATAAATATGATTATAGAAACTATTAATACAGTATTTTTAATTCAAATTCTTATAGAACAGTACTTATAATAAAGTATAGAATAATTTTATATATTAAAATGTTAAAAAAATGTTAGATTGAAAAAAGAATATCTTATTTTTTTTGGCGAGACAAACTTGAATGATATCTATTCCTTACAAAATTAAAGATATATTACAATTATTAAAAGATAAATATAATGTAGAAACCATAGTTGTATTTATTGATAAAGAAAAAAAGAAAATATCTAAAGATAAATTATTAAAGCAAAAAGAATTATCTGATATATGAATAATATTTAAAAGATTTAATACAGAAAAAGATTTATTAGATTATTCAAAATCATTAAATAATAATAATAATAATAATATATGGGTATATACTTATAATGATATGTTGAGTATATTAGCTTTTAAAATAAAAAATATTTTATGACAAAAGATTAATGATGATATTTCATTATTTGCTGATAAAAAAGTACAAAGAGAGATGTTATTAAAATATAATAAAGATATTACTGTAAATTATCTAAAATTTAATGATATAAAGAAAATTAATATTCATAAGATATTAAATAATTTTAAATTTCCTTTTATGATAAAACCATCATCCTGATCATCTAGTACATGAGTATATAAAATTAATAATAATAAAGAATTTGAAAAAGCAATAAAAACACTAAATATAATAATGAATGATAGAATAAAAAATAATAAATCTTATAATGAAAAAATAATTATAGAGGAGTATATAGATGGGAAAATGTATACAATAGATTATTTTGTAAATGAAAAACAAAAAATATATTTAACAAAACCTGTAAGAACTTATACATTACAAGATGAATATAACATTGATGATTTTTGAATTACAAAAGAGATTCTTTGAAGAAAAATAGAAAAAGAAATAGATCAAAAACAATTAGAAAAATTTGTAGAAGATAATATTAAGGCATGTTGAATAAGAAATACATTTGTTCATCATGAATTTAAACTTACCTCAAAATGACAATTAAAAACTATAGAACTAAATTGAAGGATTGGCGGGTTTAGAACAAATATGTATAAAAATGCTTATGGGTTATTACCATTAGAATTTTTATTTAATAAAAAAATAAAATCTAAATTTAAACAATATTATATGTTTATATGATTATTTCCTATAGAAGAAAAGGATTTAATATATAAATGATTAAAAAAAACTTTTATTAATAATATCAAGAAACTTCCTTCGTTCCTAAACATAAATATTAAAAAGACAATGATAGGTCAAAAGATATGATTTACTAAAAATTGATATAAATTTTTTTGAACAATTGAATTAGTTAATAAAGATTATGATCAACTTAAAGATGACTATAATTTTATAAAAAATAATTTACAATCTAATATTCTATATATCAATGAATAATAATAAATATACTCATAATATTGTTATATATACCGACGGTATAAAAATATTATCAGAACATGAAATAGCCTTTGAAAAATTATTTCAGGAGAATAATATTCAAACAACAATATATACAAAAAGAATTAGCGATAAAGATAAAAAAAGACTTAATATATTAAAAATAAAATGAATAGAAATTATTATGTATAAAGATAATTATGATTTAATAAATAAAATTAATAAATTTAAAAATCCTTTTATCCAATGTTTTGATGAAAGACTTATAAGTTTACTTAACCTAATTAAAGAGAAAATATGAATAAATAATTCGACATATAGTGATATTTTTTTTAATAAAGATTTACAAAGAGAACTATTATTAGAATATGATAGTGATATTACTGTAAATTATTTAAAAATAAATATTAATGATTTAAATAACGATTTAATAGAAAAGATAAAAAATATATGATTTCCCTTAATAGTTAAACCTAAATGGGGTGCCTCCTCTAGATGAGTAAAAATTTTGAATAATACAAAAGAAATAAATAAATATATAGATGACTATAAAAAGACCATTATTAAAATGGAAGAATCTTGATATTGAAAAATTAATGAATTATTATTTGAAGAATATATTGATTGAATAGCATGGTCTATAGATTATTTTGTAGATGAAAGACAAAATATATATAGTTTACCACCAGTATATCTAGAATTTAGTAAAGACATATGAATAAATGACTTAGCCAATATATCTAGAATTATACATAAAAATTATGAAAAAAAATAAATCAAAAACAATTAGAAAAATTTATAGAAGGTAATGTTAAGGCATGTTGAATAAAAAATACATTTATTCATCATGAATTTAAACTTACCTCAAAATGACAATTAAAAACTATAGAACTAAATTGAAGGATTGGCGGGTTTAGATTAGGAATGTATTTAAACTCTTATAATTATAATTTACTAAAAATTCCTTTTATTATAGGTAATATTAAATTATGAATTCAAAAAATAAATTTAATTAATAATTCAATGATTATTACTGTCTTTTCTGGCAAAGAATGAATTTTTGTTTGAGTAAATAACAATATTTTAAATGAAATAGAAAGTCTAAAAACTTTATTAGAAGTTAAATTTTTTAGAAAATATATAAATCAGAAAATCTGACCTGCTAATTTGTGATATTGATATGTTTGAGTAATTAAATTAAAATGAAATAATAATAACAATATTTTAAATGATTATAATTATTTAAAAAATATATATAAATTAATAGTAAACATAAAATAAATATATTTAACTAAGTATTATTATAAAAAATGGTTTGATCAAAATTAAAAAAAACCTTACAAATATTATCTGATAATAATATTTGTTTAAGATGTTGAACAAATATAAATTGAATAATTGTTCATAAAAGATTATTTGCAAATTCATCATGAATTTCTATTAAAAAATTAAAAAAAAACTATAAACAAATAAAAAAGAAGATAAATGAATATAATGAAAAATTAAATAAGATCTATAATTATTATCAGGATAATAAAATTATTAGTGCTGAAATAAATTATCATATTAATGTTCATAAATTTTTATTAGATATTTATGATATAGACGCTAATAAATTAAATAAAGATTTTAAAATAAAAAAAATACCTAATTATGACTTTTATTCTGAATTATTTTATAGTGTAAGAAAAAAAGATATTCCTGATATAGATTATAATCCTGAATATAACACTAATTATATATGAACCCAAGCAGATAAAAAAGAAATAATAAAGTTATTAAATATAACAAAAAAATTTTTTCCTAAATTAAAATATTATTTTTCTGATAATTTTTGAAATATGGCTGTATCGTGATTTGATTTATATATCCCTAATAAAGATTTTTATAATTTAAAGGAGATAATTACCCTTTTTTTTCATGAAATGTCACATTTCATAAGGATGAATAATATGTATAAAAATACATGAATTAAATATTGATTTTTTAATAACTACAAAATAGAAGAAGGAATAGCACTATATAACGAATATTATTATTGAAATCAAATTATAGATTATGGTGAATATTACCCTTGGTATGATAAAATATATAATATTCTTTTTAATGAAAATTATACTGAACAAGAAAAAAAAGATGAAATATATAAAATCTTATATTATAGATGATTTGATAAGGATAAAACAGAAAAATATTATCAAAGATTTTATAGACATGCTCCATTATGATGAACTGAATTATTTCTAAAAGAAAGTATTTATTCAAGATCTTTAGATTATGTTAATAGATTATTAAAAGAATGATATTCAATCTCATACTTAATGCAAACAAAATGAGATATAAATATTATAAAAGAGTTAGGAAGTATATATAAAATAAAAGAAAACAATATTCATAAAAAATATTTTAATCAAATAAGGGATCAAATAATAAAATTAATTTAATAAAAAAGAGAGAAGAATCTCTCTTTTTTATTATTTAGAATTGCTATATTTATTAACTATTGCTACTTAGTAGCAAATAATAGTTAAGACTAAGAATATTTTTTTAAGTTTTTGTATTAATTATTATTCTAAATAAGATTAGATATTATTATATCGCATTTTTATAAAAAAAATAGGCCAAGTGGGATTCGAACCCACGACCACCGGCTTAAAAGGCCGTTGCTCTACCAACTGAGCTATTAGCCTCTAAATACTCTGGGAGAGGGACTCGAACCCACGACCCAGTGGTTAACAGCCACTTGCTCTACCAGCTGAGCTATCCCAGATTAAAATAATATAGCATATAAACTTATATTATTAATTAATATAACAACATAAACTTATATACTATAGAATTTAATATATTTTATTCTTCATTTGTCTTACTTTTTATAACTTTAATATAATCATGTATATTAACATCAATATCATTATATATATTAACATCAATATCATTTTTAGTTTTTTCTGTTTCATTAATGATGGTGAATTCTATTATTTGTGTTAATTGGTTTTCAACAAATCAATTTCAATCTCCATCCATATATTCATCAAAATCTTCTTTCATATATTCTGATGGATAAAATCAACTTCTTATAGCATTTTTTTCTTTAATATATTTACTAAATTCTTTTTTAGTTTCTTCAAGATATTTTTTTATTTTATTAAAATTATACTTTATTTTTACTGTAATCTCATCATTTCAGTAATTATAGTATTTAGGGGAATATAATGATATGAAAGTCATTTCACTAATTCATATTTTTTCGAATATATTCTTATATTTATTGTAAAATACAGATACATATTCTTTACTATAATCTTTTTTAAAATCCTTATAATCTACTTCATAATATTTATACCATATTTCATAAAAAAATTCAAAATCTTTTCATTTAGAATCAATAACTTTTTTAAAATCTTCATCCGAAAATATAGTATTATTAGTATTTGTTATATCCTCTATAATATTTTCATATTCATTATTTTCTAAATCATTATATTGAGTATTATGAATACTTCCATAGAATCAACTAAAGAATGGAAGATAGATTTCTGCTTTTTTTTCTATTTGTTTATTAGTTGCCATTACTTCTTAAAAAAAAATAAATTGATGTAAAATATATACTTTATTAAAAATTTTCTAATTCATCGTTAAAATAATAATATTCTATTGCAGACCATACATAATAATATATATCTAATCAGTTATAATTACTTTTATAATATCTAAAACTATATTCAAATATTATCATATCTCTTAATAATTTACTATTTGTTTCATCTACTTCTTTTATAAAATCTTTTAATTTTATTTCTTCTGCATGTTCTTCTATTACAGGGAAGTTCTCAGTCATCCAATCAGGTTGATCTCAACAATTAAATTGAAAAGGTAGTAAATTGTTCATTTTAGTTAATTTAAATTATAAATTTATCAGCAATTGATTGTATTTTTTGAACTACTTTTTTATCTTTTTTATTAAGAGCATTATGCCCTGGATTATCTTTAATATAATAAGATTATCAAATTTCATAAAAATTCTTAATCTTATTCATTAAAATCTACATTTTTAATCCTCTTAGTACGGCAATCAATTATTTTATATTAGAATTTGTTTTATTTTGACTTATATCTGTATTAAATTTTGTTTCTTTCATTTTTTAAATACAAACTAAAAAGAATTAAACAATATAATAATAACAATCTTTCATAACACTTTCATCTCCCATATCCTCATCTCCGTCAACTATATATTGATTAATCAAAATATAATCATGTCAATCATTATTTTTAAATACATATAAAGTAAGTTCAACAAAGAATCAAACATGATCATATCATTTTCCACCAAATTCATATTTTTCTTCTCAAAATACTCCTAACACCTTTCATTTTTTCTCTAATTCATAAAACATTTTTCACTTAAATACATCTTTTTGAATTAGATTATATCATTGTTCATTAAATTCATTGTATTTATTATTAAATTCGTTACAAGTGATTTTATTTTCATTATTAGGTTTTATTATCATTTTTTTAAAATTTACAAATTAAAACATTTTATTATTTTCGTTTTTTCCTTTCTATAAAATAAAATATAGAAAAATTTTATATGTAATAAAGTATATACTTTATTACATATTTTTAATTACTATAATAAACTGAATTATTTTAATAAAATAAAGTAAATTTACTAAATAATAATCATATAATTATGAAAATATTAATATTATCTTGAATTCCTTGATCAGGTAAATCTACATTTAGAGATGAGTTTATAAAAATAAATCCAAATACATTAATATTATCTTCTGATGATATAAGAGATGACTTAATACAAAAGAATTTGAAAATAAATCCAGAATTTAAAATAAGATGACAAGTAAATCCTTTTATTGAATTATATGATAGATTGGAAAAAGAAATTATAAATAATGTTTATGAATATATTATATTTGATGCTACAAATATAAGTAAAAAAGAAAGAAGAAAAGTTTTAAATTTTATAAAGAACATTAATACTGAAATTAAAATTGATTTATATGCTTTTTATAATGATATTTTTACTACTTATGATAGAATATTTAAAAGAACAGAAGAATATAAAAAAAGTTGAATAAATAAAGAAATATATTTACATAAATTTGTAAATAGAAATGTGGTAAATAAGATGTTACAAAGATTTGATGTTCCTGACATAAATGAATGATTTGATAATATCATTATATTTAATTATGCTCTTAATTTAATTATAGGATCAAACAGTTTTAACGAATATATTTGAATTGATTTAAAAACAATTGATAAAATAAGTAATACAATAAAAAATAATATAAATAGCATAAATTTGTATGAAAAAGAATATCTAAGTATAATAGATATAAATGATTATTTAAAGAATAATACAATAATTGAAAAACAACTTTATCAATTTATAAATAATATAAGAGATATTTTTTATGAAATTTTAGATCTAAAATTGATTAATTCGGACGAAATTAAAATGTATTTTAATAAATTATTAAATACTTGTTATTATTTTCCAAAATATTTATGATTTGAACAAACTAGTAAATATCATAAAGAAACATTAGATCAACATATTTATATGATGTTTGAAAAATTCATAAAAGATTATAAAGAAAATAAATATCAAGAATATTTTATAAAAACAAAAAATAATGAAGAATTATTTTTTATAAAAATGATTATTTTAATATTTTTTCATGATGTATGAAAATTATTTACAAGAAATACTAAATTAAATAATTTGAGATGAAAATGATATAAATTTGAAAATAATACTTTATTTACTAAAAGCTGAACCCCTAAAAAAATAGATAATTTAAACGACTATCAATTTTTATGACATGAAAAAGTCTCAGCTACTATATTTTTCTTTGAGTTTGCCCCTATATTATATAAATATTTTAATTATGAAATGGGTATTTATAGTGAAGAAACAGTTGATCTTATTAATTCTTTATATTGAAATATATATAATCATTTAAAATATCACGATATTTTAAAAAATACAGATAATAATAGTGAGACAAATACAGATTTATTTATAGCAAAAATTAATGAAACTAAATTACCGTATACCGCATGATATATAGACTATTATCTATGACATTATTTAGAAGATTTAGATAATAAATCTAGAATTGAATAAAGTATATAAAGGACATATAAATTTTATCTAATTAATTTAAAAAAAATGAAAATTAAAAATGAAAAAAATGTTAAATGATTAATTATTGAAATAGAAGATGGAAATATAATTAGTCAATATGAATGAAATAGCGATGATCTAGAAAAAATGTATAAGGATGAAATTGATGGTGTATATGAAGAAACTATGTATTGAATGGATGATGATTTTCCTTATGTTTGATATATTGATAAATATGGTGTAACTAAAATATATACTTACATTGAAGTAAATTGTGATAAAAATAAATAAACTTATATGCTATATTATTTTAATCTGGGATAGCTCAGTTGGTAGAGCAAGTGGCTGTTAACCACTGGGTCGTGGGTTCGAGTCCCACTCCCAGAGTATTCATAATAAAAATATTAAAAAAAATAAATAATATAGTATAAAAAACTACCATTTAATAAATGGTAGTTTTTTATTCAATTAGATTATACTTTTCTTTTACATGTATTATATCACTTTTATAAAGTGTTCATACACCTGTAGCATCTCAATATTTTTCTTTTAAACTTTCTAACTTATTTATCATATTCTAATTTTCATTTTTACTATTTTTGATAATAAAAATTTTTCAGTTTATTCCAATTATTTGTCTATTGTCAAATTTAATGTTATCATTAACATAAGTTAATTATTATTTCTCTTTAAAAAATCTTTAAGTATTTTATAATGAATCTTAAAGAAACTTTTATATATACATTATGAATGATTGTAAAATTCCTAATATTATCTTATTCAATTTAATAAAGTCTTCTTTTTCAGTAATTTCTTTATTAATCCTTTCCTTATTATTTTGTATCATATTTAATATAATACTTTCATCAGTTTTAATAGTTAATTTATTCCATTCTTTATTATCTTTATTAAGATCATTAAGGGTATCAGCAATATTTTCTTTTAATTCTTGATTGTCTATATTATATTTATCTACATAACTATTTATATCTTTATTACTTCTAAGTCTTAATAAATTACCTAACCACATTAATTCTATATTTTCTTCTATATCATTTTTATTCATTTGTTCTATAATATAACTAATTTCTGACAGATTATTAATTTGATCTAATCAAAAGATATTTAAGAAGTCTTTTCAAATATTTGCTATTTTAAAATCTTCTCATATAGTCTTATTTATAAATTTTTGAAACACACTTTTTAAATCATTAATCTTTTTTATATCTGAAAAATTAATAATGTTAGATTTATTTATATTATTCATTAATCCTATAAGATTTAATATATCTTTATTATCTTTAGCAATAAGATTTGATAAAATATTTTTACTTTTTTCATCATAATTAAATAATGAATAAATTAAAGGAATGATAAAAATTCTTCAATAATACATCTTACTTTTTAATATTTTTCAATAATCAACATTATCATTTTCTATAACTTTTACAGATTGATTTTCTATATTAATAATTATTTGTTTATATTGTTTATCTGTTATTACATCTACTTTTTTTAGTAAATATAAAATTTCAGACTGAAGTAATATAATTTTATATGTTTTAACAAAACTTAAGAATTCTTTCACTATATTTTTTTCTATTTTATCTTTATTATTTGTCTTATATAAAAGTAAATTAGAAATTTTAATAAAATTTTCTATTCAAAAATAATATAAAAATGCTGACATAATGAAATAAGGATTTCTTTTTATTAATATTTTTTTAATATTTTCAATAACTATATCACTTATATTATCCTGATCTTTCAATTTATCTATAAAAAATTGAAAATCTATATTATCCAATAGATCTACCCTATTTTTTAATATATTATAATAGAAAAAAAATATAATAAATGTATTTTGCTCAATATTGGCTTTATCAAATATATTTACAAATTCCGATATATCCTTCTGTATATCTTTTCTTTCTATAAAGTCATAAGGGATTTCATTAAACCCTAATGTTAAAACCTCATTTAGACCTACTTGTTCTAGAAAATTTTCTGTATTGTTCTTCCCTAAAGTTTGTTCTGTAATAAATAATAATTTAATTAGGAATTTATAAAGTTCATTTAAATCTTTAATTTCCTCTATAATTTTTCAATATCAATTTATAATATTTATAAATATTTCAGATTCTATATCATATTGATATTTATCAGATATATATTTTAAAAAGAAATTTTTGAATAATTCTTTATATGATATTGCCCAAAAAATATAATTTATATTATTATTATAGAACATACTATCAAAATCATATAAATTTCACAAAAAATCAAATCAAGCTTGATCATTATCTGTTAAAAAGGTAATAATTTTATTTTCATAACTCATTTTATTTGCACCTAATAATAAATTAACTGTTTTATTAGTAAAATTATTATAAATCATTCAATCTATGGATCATTCCATTATAGTTATAATATTATCATTATTTTTTCAAATCCAAAAAGTTTTTCAATTTTTATTCAATTGTTCATTTTTATATCTAGGTCAATTCTTACTAGATATATTTCTTCAAATAAACATATAATTGTTAGTAAAATTATTCTTATAAGCAGTAGGGATAATTAGATAATCATTATAATATTTAGATTGTTTTTCTAAAAAATCTTTATATTTTTTTAATAATTTATTATTATATTTTTTTATCTCTTCTTGTTTATCTTTATTATCTACATCCTTAAGTCTATTTCATAAATCTATAGACCCTTTTTCTATAACTTTATTGATTATATTATTATTTAAATTGAAAAAATTATATTTACTGATAAATTCACGTGTAAATCATCTTCCTTTTAAATACATAATATTCTTTTCATCCAACCTTTGTTCAATTTTTGATGGTAAAGTATTAATAATTTCCTTTTTTATATAATCTTTAACATTAAAATTTCTTTTATTTTTTCATCCATTATATCATAATCATAAAAATTGAAATAACTCATTTTGCTGTCATGAAAAATGATCCTTGATTAAAGTAATTATATTTCATGACTTTCAACATCAAAAACATTTAAATATCCCATTATCTTTTTTAACAGCAAAAGAAGATGTTTTTTCTTGGTGATAAGGACATTTATAAAAAAAAGATGTCCCAGTTTCTTTTTCTGGTCAATGTAATAATTTATTATATGTTTCAAATACTTTATCTAAATTAATGTTGTCCATAATGTAATATACTTACTCATATAAAAGTAATATCTTCTCTTTTAAAATTTTTATTTATTGCTGTCATTCTTACAATAGTAGGTCATATTTTTTTTAAAATACCATATCAATAGACCTCAACTACTTTATCCATGATTTCTTTAATTTTCATTTTATTATTCTCGATTATTGCTCTTTTTATTGATAGCAATATTCATTCCAAATTTAAGGTTTTATTATCTTCATTAATATCAATTTTAGTGTTGTTATTGAATGAATAAATTATTTGATCAATTTTTTTTTCTATTTTATTATTGTTGCCATTATTACCAACAATAAATTTTGACAACAATCATTCTTCCAATATAACATCTTTATAAAAAATGTAAATAACTAATAATATCCCAAATACTGATAATAAGTGTTCCATAATTATTTTATAATTATTAAAATTGTATAGATAGTTAAACATTTATAATATAATTATTATTTTAGAAAAAACAAATATTAATAGTTATATTATATTTCTTATAGCTGTTAAGAAAATGGATAAAGTATATAATATTTGTAATATAATTTTTATATTCTTTATTAAAAAAAATGAATAATGACTTTACAACAGATAGATATAAAATTAGAAAAAAAGGAGATAATTTTATTATTTATGTAAATTGATATGGTACAGAGATTCTGATTCCAAAGGATTTTAATTGGGAGCTTATTTGATATGACATTGAAAAAAAAGATGACTTTATAGATAACATAATTAGATGGATAGATGAAACAGATAGTTCATCAAATAAGGAATTAATGAAAAATGATCTTAAAGAATTATTCAAAGATGAATGACATGAATATATTCTTGTATCTTTAAATGACAATGAGATAATATATTGAGATGAAGATGATTATAAAAACTTTAACTCTATAATAGAAGAATTGATTACTTCAGATGAAGTAAAAAAATATAATAAAAATAATAAAAATTATCAATATTTTATTGAAGCTGAAAAACAATAAATAAAAAACTACTAGTATAATTTACTAGTAGTTTTTTATTATTTTATTTTTTTTCTTCTAAATTTTTTATTGCTTGTTTCATTATATTAGAAGAAACATATCATGGAATAGTTCAATAAACTCATGTTTCTTTATTATATAATATAATAAAAGGAGTACCATTAATCTTAAATCTATCGGCATCTGAACTATCCTTCTTTTTTATATTTAATAATATTTTATTATAATCAGTATCATAACATTTTTTAACTAATATCTTATCCTTTTTATTTATTAAAAAACTGAAATAATGATCTATTTTAATTGATGGATTATCATATTCTTCTCTTATTAATTTTAATTTTTCTTTTCCATTAATTATTGTTTTATCTATACAAGTATTAAACACTGCTATATCATTATCTGTTTTTCAGTGTAATGAAGGTAAAGGAAATTCTTCAATATCAATAGAATTAAAATTATTAATAATTCATTGATTAAATAGATTATTCATTAGTTTTTTACAAAAAGGACATAATCATGCTGACCATACTATTAATCATATTTTGTTATTAGTAGTATTTATTATCATAGATTTTTTATTATAATATTCTAATTCTTTACTTGTCAATTTTCATATTGTTTTAAATGTTCTTATTACAATTTTTTTACTAATAGGATCCCAACCTTGTCCTAGAACTCTAGCATATTTAAAAACAATTTTTCCTTTTTTTGTTTTTAATGTATAATCTATTTTAGCAAGTTGTTTTTTTAATGTATTTATATAAACAGGATAATAATCTGGGATATCTTGAACTAAGAACAAAGGTAAGTAAATTGCTCTTTTTGTTGTTTTTAACATATCATAATATATATTTTTATTTTTATTATAATCTATAAATTTTAAATGAAATCATATTGGCATAGTCGTGTTCATGTATTCTTCTATAGCTTTTTTATTATATACTCATGAAGCTTTAGAGTCATAATATACCACAACTTGTTTACAATCTTTTTTATCTGCTAAGTCTATTTTTCCATCTCAATCATCATCTATTCCATTATTACAATAATTTTCTTTTCATAATGCAAATACTCATAAATGAACATAATATCAATCCTTAGTTTTTTCTATACCTAAAGTATTTAGCACTTTATTATTTAATTGATTAGGGGTTACATTCCTTTTAGTTAAAATAGACACAAGTTTAGCAACACCTTCTAAATTATTAGTATATAATAAAGGGAAAGCATTCTGTATTCATTTAACAGGAGTACTAAGTGTTTCTTCCTTTATTTTTATTCATTTAAATAATTTATTAATATGGATATTAGAACATATTATTCAGCATTTTTTAGCAGTAAAATATATATATTGTATAGTTCATTTAGAACTATTATTATAACTTTCTACATTTTGTTTTGTAGGGATTATTTTCTTATTTATATTTACATTTTTAACTTGTATAGCTTTTTTTATAGTGGGTTGGCAAGTATTTCCTTCACTAGGGACACAATTTCATGGATTAATATTTTTTCAACTATTACATCACGATAATAATGTAGTTATTATTAATCCTCATATTAACAAACTCTTTTTTTTTAAAAACATTAGTATATTTATTTAATAATAATAAAACATATAATACTTTATATTAATATATTTAAAAAAAAGACTTTTATTAAATTTTAGTCTTTTTTAATTTTAATAAGCTGGATAAGTTATAGATTGTTTATAATAATTCTTTAATTTAAAATTAACTTCAAAACTAGGGTTCTGACGAGCTCATCAAGCATGTTCATCATTAAGTGTTCAATCAGATAATACTTTTGGACATAATTTAAAACTAGTAATATGCTTAATTAATTCTTTATTTTGTTCTGAATTATTAGGAAAATCCATAAATTCATAATCCCCTACTATACATTTTTTAGAAGAATCCCATTGACATCAATCAGCTGATCATCATTTACAAAATGAATATGGAATATCATAATAATATCCACCATTATATTTTATTCTATTTCCCATAATTTGTGTTAGCATACTATTAACAAATCAACTTTTCATACTATTTGTATCTTTGAGTTGGGGAAGATAAATTACTAAAACCATAGATAAAATACCTATAATGATTATAACTACTAATAATTCCATTAGGGTAAAAGCTTTTATTTTTTTTATCATTTAATGAATTAAATTATTCTTAAAAATATAATTATTTACGTGTAACTATACTAAATAAGTATAAGTTATCCCCTAATGTATTTTGTTTCAAATTTGTTTTAGTTAAATCAATTTTTTTATTACAAATAATACTTGTTTTATCTTTATTAAATTTACAATCATATAATTTACTTTCTATTTTTACGATGTTAGAAACATTATATCATTTACCATTTTTATCTTTAATTTTATATTCTATATAAGATAATTTTTTTACATCTTTTTGATAATCTTTATAATAAATATTTTTTGTATGATAAACACTATTCCATAAAATTAAAATTTTATTGTTATCTAATACTACTCTCTTCTTATCCAAATCATTATTCATTTTTTTTAATTCATCTTTTACATATTGTTTCATATCAATTTTTTCTGATAAATTTGAATTTTTACTTTTACTAATTTGTTGAGAATGGATATTAGTTTGTTGATCTTTTATAATATATTTTTTTGCTATTAATACCCCAACTAATCCTATTAAAATTAATGTACCATAAATTATCCATGATTTAAAAGGTTTTAATAATTCTAAGAAACTTTTTTTTTTATTATTCATTTTTCATTACATTTTATAATATAAATTATTTACGTTCTTTTATAATATATTTATTTTAATAAAAAAGAGAAATAATAATTTAAACTATTATTTCTCTTTTTTATTTGTTGTTGTTGTTGTTGTTGTTGTTGTTGTTGTTGTTGTTGTTGTTTAAGGTCTTTATTACCATAAATAATTATTTTATGGAAGAAGATTAGTTCAAGTTCCATAAGATAATTGTTCAAAGTATTGTTGATTAGGATTAGTATAATTAGAATTATGTGTTAATGATACTAATCACATTCACATTACAGAGGTTATTAACATTGTAACAATTAGTCATAGATTTTTTTTCATTATTATATAAGGTTATGTTTTAAATTATTATTTATAATATAGTTTTTTTTTTATAAAAAAATAAGAATTTATGGTTAATACTCATAAATTCTTATTTTTTAGACTGTTTATTTTTGTCAATAAAATATTAAATCTAATGTATTTATATTTGCTCTTAAATGAATATAATCATTAATATCATTAAAATATTGATAATATGGGGCCATCATCCTTTTAAATCTAGCTTCTCATACTTTAGAATCACTAGATTTTTGCAACATATCTAATGCTAGTTTAAAATCATTAAAAAATTTTAATCTTTCCTTAGGGGTATCAAATCTCCAATACATTACATCAGGGTACAACTTTAGTAACAAAAAGAATTTAGATGATGCTAACCAAGGCATTATTTTTTGTTTTCATCCTCATACTAACATCCAAAACTTAGAAACTCTTTTATTAAATAAGGAAATCTTTTTATTAAATGTATCTAATACATAACTATTTATAGAACATTTATATGCTATAACAAAAGATTTCAATCAATATTTTTTATCTAAAATAATAATTTTTTGACATAATTTATTTGATGTAAATAATTGTGCATTATATTTTAATATTAAATCACGTGCTTTTTGATTTGCATTTTTGGAATTATTATTTTTAAATAAATCCCAGATAAGTGAAAAATCAAAATTATCATTTTCTCTAGGAGGGATAATAATACCACCATTTGATATGTTATATAAAAACAATTGAAAGTTATTTTTTGTATTAGTTTCATTTTGAATAAATCAAGAATCTAATAATTCACTATATTTTCCATTATTTAATCAATGTTTTAAATAAAGATTAATAAAATATTGATCCTGTGGGTATAAATCTATTGCTAAATTAGGTAAAATATTTAAGATATCGAGATAAAACCATAAAATAACTTTATCTTTTCAAATTTTATTCAAAACTATCTTTTTTCATTTTTTTGTCTTTATTATTGTATCATTAAAATTTGAATTAATTTCAGATAGAACTTTCTTATCTTTTAATAAAGTTTCAAAATAAGAGTTTTGAATCTTTTTATCTAATATTATTATTTTACTATGTATATTATCAGGAGTAGATGTTCAAGTTAAAGAATAATATTCGATCATGTTCAAATTCTTTCCATATTTGTTTATTATGGATAAAATATAATTAACTTTTTGGGTAAAAGATATATAATTTATAACTTTTTCATTTTTATATTTTTTAGCTTCTTTTTGATATTCAAGATATACTTTTTTTATAATTTTTGTAGGATCTTTCTTATTTTTATTTAATAAGATATCATCTGAGGCTGTAAATAAATTTACTAATAATATCCCACTATCATTATATAACATCTTATTAAATTTTAACATATTATTATAATATCAATCCAAAAACCCTTTCATTGTACCTACTATATTTTTATTAATAACATAAGGGAAATATAATAAATATGCATTATAATTATAAATTTTTTTAAATCAATTACTAGAAGTTGTCATATTTTGACTTGTATATGATGGCATATTCATAATAGTAAATACTTTATTTGTACCTTGAACTATAAACTTATTATTTCTTACCATTTTTGTAAGTGTATCTTTATCTGGACATACTTGTACTGAAGTTCAAGTTTTTATTCACAACATTGTGCTAGAAAGACAATATCCATTATTGTTATTATTAGCCATAATTGAAATTTCAGTATTTATTCTATTTAATAAATCTTTGGCTATTGCTTTATTTTCTTTAGCAACTTTATTGATTTTATTAACTGCTTCTTTTTTATATTTTTTTAAAGTTTTTGCTTTATTTTTATCAGTTGCTGAAATTGATAAGAAAGGTCAAGGTAGAACCCCTTGACTTTTAATTATAAAATTAGTATTATTATCATTAAGTCATAATGATTTTAATTTAGTAATTAATTTATCTAAACTTTTTTTAATTTTTGGGAAATTTTTTAATGATTTTCAATTAAAATTAGAATCAACAAACATTTCAGTTCAATCTAATTTTACATAATGTCATTTATATTTATCTAAATAATTTAATAATTTATTATCTTCTTCTTTTGTATTATCCTTTTTTCAAATATCTGTATTTGTTATTGATTGATTCTTTTTAATATTTTTAACTAATTTAGTTGATTTATAATGAAAAATAATTCAGATTAAAAATAATATTAAAATAAATACACTTACAGATATTATCTTTACATTTTTTTTAATTTGTGTCATAATAGATTATTCCTTTTAATAATAAAAATTATTTATATTAATAATAAGTTATTTAATAATATATTTTATATTATAAAAAAAAGGAATATAATTTCATATTCCTTTTTTTATAATTAATTGTCTAATTGTTTCCATTCAGGGCTACCAGAATTATCTACACAACCATAGAAATGATCCGAACCACTATCATAAGCTATAGTTCATACATGATCACAAGCAATTCAATCACTAGGTGTATCTGAACTAGTATCTCAAATTTTAACTGCTCCATTTACTTCTACTTTTTCTGTTGGAGAAGTAGTTCATATTCATACATTACCATACATTCATAAATAACTATTTCCATTTCAACTAATACTTGCTCATTTACTAGTAGAATTATCTCACTTAAATATATCTAATGATACTGCTCAACTAGTATTAGTCTTTCTAAATAATCTAACTGAAGCATCTTTATCAGTAGCCCCAGGGATTGGATTAATATCTAATAAAGTTCAATTATTTCAATCATCAATAGCTTCCATTGTTCAATAATTATCAGAAGTATCTCATATTCTAAATGTTCATCTTAGATCTAATTTATCACTAGGACTATCAGTTCATATTCATACATTTACATCTGATTGTGGAGAATATATTTTTTTATTATTAGCATCTATAACAAAATAAGATTTATTTGTTCCATCAATTTTACTTTTCCATTGATATGTATCTATTTGTGAATTATCTCAAACATATTGATTTACAATTCAACTTCAATCTCATCATTTTACATAATCTCAAAATAAATGTAAATCTGTTGCTCAAGTTGAACTATCTCATATAGTAGTTTTTAAGAACTGTGTATATACTCAAGGATTTCATTTAGTAGTTACTGTTATAAAGGCTCAATCATTATCTCAAAATTTTGTTTCACTGTCATTAAAAGTTTTTACACCACTTATAGTTTCATCTCAAGTTTTATGTACTAAATCACTATCTTTTACTCCACTGTCAGTTAAATTTCAGCTTGAATCTAATCAAGCAAAATTTCAAGCAGTAGCATTAGAAACTTTATCAGCTTTTATATCATTTAAATGGTTAATTTCACTTTCCCTAGCTAAATCATCAGTTCAATCATTCCATCTATTATTATTTTTATCATAAGTAAGAGTGGCTACAGTTGAACCATTATCACCTTCAACTTTCAATCATGAACCATCAGCATTAGCAGTAGTTCAATCTTTATTTAAAGTAATAGTTTTATCTTTTACTGTCAAATTAGTAGTATTGACTTCTGTTTTTGTTCCTTTAACAAGTAAATCTCAATCAATAACAACGTTGTCATTAAATTCTTTATTCCCAGTAATATTTTGATCTATATTTCCAGTTGTTCTTACATAATCACCCCAATTTAATCAAGAATCTGCAACTTCTCATGTAGTTGTTACTGTAGCAATATCTCATTTTGTAGGGTTTATTATTTTATGAATTCTTTCAGTCACATCTCTTATTCTGGCCATTACTCAAAAACTATCATACCATTTATGTGTTGTTGGGGAATATGATAATTTAGGTCAATTATCATTATTATTAGAATTTGTAGATGTACTACTTGTGATAATTTGAGTTGTTCCTAATTTATTAGGGTCTATTTTCTTTCCATTTACAAATAAATTTCCATTTATATTTAAGTCTCAATTTATTGTTTTATTTCCAGATATATTGTTTTGTTGTTTAGTCCCATTATCAACAACAGATTTATCATTTTTTAGATTTTTAACCTTTAATATTGTATTTTTTAATTCATCTGCTGTAATATCTGAATCTACAATTTTTCAATTTAATCAATACTCAACAAGATTTCATACCTTTCAATTAGATATTTTATTATCTTTATATTCAGTTTTTACTATTATGTTATTTGTTTTAATGTTTGATACATTATCTTTTTTTTTAGTTGAAGTATCAACTGCTATCTTTTTTGTTTCTATTTTATTATCTCAACTTTTTATCATATGATATAAATCATCTATTATTACTGCTAAATTATTATTAGTATAAGTATTTTTAAATATAGTTATAGGATAATCTATTCAAAAATATTTTTTAATTATTAATAATAAATCTTTCATATCAATAGGTTTTGCATAATTATATTTTGTAATATTTGTTCAAAATAAAATATTACTTGTATAAACATAATTATCAACATCAGGATTTCCTGTTATTTTTTTTGGAGCCTGAAGTAATCATATTTGTCCATTAGTAATTTGTTTCAAATTCATAAATCCTTTAATTACTTTTAGATAAGTTGCTTTATTATTGTTAATTATCTTTAATATTCATAAATTTTTAACTTCTTGTATCTTTTGTATAGGTGTTAAATTAAGAGTATTATAAGCATTTACTACTCCTCCACTAATTATACTTGTTCAAACTATTCCTAAAAGAATAGATGACAATAAATTTTTATTTTTCATATATTACAAATAATTAAATAAATAAATTTATAAATGATAATTAAATAAGTATTATAAACTATACTTATTTAAAATACTATTTATTTATTTAATATATTAAATATGGATTTAAAAGCAAAATTAAAAGATTCATTAATTAGTGAAACTTGAGCTGTTGTCACTAATGAAATAGCACAAAGTATTACTCAAAGAGCATTCTTATAGACATGAGTAATTATTTTTATTGTATTCGCTATAGCCTATTATATTGTTTGATTGATTAAATGATGAATTATTAATCCTCATCAATATATGATCGCATTTTGGGTAAGTGCTTTAGCTTGATTATGATTGGTAGTTGCTATTACTTGGGGATATCAAAAAATGAGTTATACAACATTATCTGTTTTAACAATTATATTCGCATTAGCAGAGTGAGTTTGACTTGCGGGTATATTATCTACTTATGGTATTGCCTCTGTTATAAATGCTTTTGCTTGAGCCGCATTATTATTTGTAGTAATGTGAATTTATGGATATGTAACTAAAACTGATTTAACAAAATTTTGAACTATCCTTCTAGTTTGATTAATTACATTAGTAATTTTAGAGGTAATTAATATATTTATAGGATCCTCACAAATAGATATGATATTATCTTGAGTATGAGTATTATTGTTTATGTGACTTACAGCCTGGGATTTACAAATATTAAAGATGATGGCTGATACCTGAGATAGAAGACTTGAATTAGTGTTTTGAGTAAGTTTATATCTTGATTTTATAAATATATTCATGATGTTATTAAGATTATTTGGAAATAATAATGAATAAAAAGTATATTAGAAATATTACATAAATAAAAAGGAAGAATGTTCAATATTCTTCCTTTTTATTTATTTTTAATAATTATTTTTTATTATAGTCATATAATTTTTTACAGTGTTAATATCCATTCAAAAATATTTAAATTTTTTATAAAATTTATAATAACTTATATCATTAGTTACATCATAATATTTATTTCATATCTTACTGATTGAATGTCTATATCATTGTAAAATTCATGTTATGTTAGCTGAAGAATAATTATGAAGAACCCCCCATAAAGTTAATAAACTAGAAAATGTTTGACAAACCCCACTTTTTGTTTTTAATGTTGTTAATAAATTCCAAATTTCAAATAACTGGTTATTACTATCAACTTTATTTTCTAAATCAGTTTGTGAAATGTTTTTATTTAATAGATTTTCAATTTGAATATTGTAATGTAAATTATTTATTATCCATAAATAGATCGAATAAATACTATGTTTATTGACTAAAACCGAATAAAGATTATATAAATCTTTAACATTATAATTATAATTAGGATCTTTAGATATTACATAAAAACTATAAGATAATGTATCTAGCAATTCTTTGTAAGAAGTATTATTAAATTTGTAATATAAATCTTTAGGTCAGATATAATAACTCTTTATAGGACTTTTATAGTTTCAAACCCCACCATAATTAAATATCACCACGTAATTACCATTATCTATAATATAGCTATTAATAGTTATATTAGCTAAAGCATTTAATAATCATATTTTATCATTCTTATTATAAATATAGAATTTACTTCCTGATAAAAATTGTAAAAAGAATAATTTATTATCTTTTTTAACAATCATATTTCTATACAATTTAATATCCATAAATTGTTTTCAAACTTGTAATTTTTTATTTTTAAAAGTTGAAACAATTATATTTTTATTACTAAGATAATGTACTCATTTATTCTTTATATAATTTAGATTATTAGGACTAAAAATATTTTCTAAAGGATTAAGTCAAACGATATAAGATATATCATTCTTATTTCTAATTATATATATCCTATAAAGGTTAGAATTAGGAATTTTATAAATTAATAATTTATAGTAATTATCTCATATTCTTTTTAACCCATATTCTAAATCGTTAGTTTCAACATATTCAGACCTTTTTAAAGTCACATATATATTTGATCATAGTTCTAATATTCATTTTTGATAAATATTTTTTATTTCAACTTTTTTAGGAATATTTACTTTATATTCTTTAGATGTTGTATAATAGAAACTTTGATCTGATTTATTATCTTGGGATGTTAATAATGTCTGTAATAATTTTGTATTAATTATAATATTTGAATTTACATTATTATTTATAGAAACTTGTTCAGTATTTATATTATTATTTACAGAAGTTTGGTTAGTTTTTATATTATTATTATAATCAATTGGATATGATCATTTCTGAAGATAAAACCAATCACTATAATCATGAATTGAAATTCAATCAAAATGATTATTATAACTTCTATAATAATTATTTAATTTATCAACTATTTGAGTACTAAACCATAGATTTCAATTTGCTTTAATTTCATCATAAAATGTTTCATTTTTATTTGCTGTTTTATCATTTAAGTTAATTCAAATATCAAAATTTCATAAATCAGCAATTTTATTTCCCAACTTTTTTATAGTATTAATCTTATCTGAATATGCCATTAATATTCATTCATTAACATTATTCATTATAATAGATACAAAACTTTTTCAATTAAGGATTTGTCTTTCCCATAACGGTTTAATAGCTATTTGTGAAATTAAACCATGATTATTAGCATTTTGTGTTATAAAAGATAATGCTTTTATAAATTCATTGTATTTACTAGTATCTGTAATTTCTTGATCAATTTGTATTCATTCTATTTTAACATTTTTATATTTATTATTAAAACTATAAATAGCATTAATCAAATCTTCAGTTTTCTTATACTCAGAAATATTATTTGGATCATCGTTTAAATAATATAAAGCATAAAAAGCTATTCAGTTTTTATTTAGTTTTTTTATAAGATTATAAAGTCATTGTTCATTATACAACATTCCTTTCGAAAAATATTTTCTTCATGTTCAATGAATTGTTCATACAAACATATAAACTTTTTTAATATTATTTTGTTTAGCAAATTTAACTAAAAGATTTTGTTGATAAGGATTATCATAAAGTATATGCCAAGCAAGTTTTCAGTCTATATAAGTATGATTCGATGGTCTCCAAACCCATAATCAATTACCTTTAATAATTTTTATATCTTTTTTTATTGATAATTTATCAGAAACAATTTTATCTTTAGAAACATTTTTTATAGTATTTTTCTCTTGAATATTATTTACTTTTATTTTTGTGGTCTTTTTTGTATTAATAAGAGTATTATCGTTTTTCTGTGTGTTCTGTATATTATTATTTATTTGAGTAGGAATAACAAAATGTGAAGTCATTTCAATTTGATTAAACCTTAATTTTATATTAAATGGGGGGAATGAATCTTTACTATCATAAATTCCCACTTTAAAATAATCCTTATATTCCTTCCAATATGAAATATTCTTTTCTACTACTAATACTCCATCTTTATATATTTTTAAAAAATTATTTCCCACCATAACTTTAAAAGTTTGATAATTATTTGTTACTGGTCATAAATCATACCAAATAGATCTTTTTCAAGTTGAATTTGAGTTAATTCTTATTATCCCCCAAATATGATTATCTTTTCATTCTTTATTTTTTTTGACAACTAATCTTAATAATGGATTTATTTCAGAATGAATTTGTATAAAAGTATATTCATCAGCTTTTATTAATTTTTGTAATTTAACTTTTACAAATAATGAATGTATCATATTATTATGAACTCACCATCAGCTATTTTCTCAATGTTGTTGTTGTTTTAATTCTAATCTTATTTTTCAATTAGTTCATATTTTTTTATTTAAAATAAATATTAAATCTTTAGTACTTTTATCCCCATAAAAATAATTTGTTTTAAAATCTTTAAATTGTCAGCTAGTTACTATTACTTTATGGGAGTTAGGATAGGTTAATTTACATTGATCTAAAACATTTTGAAATTTCTTTAAGCTATAAGGATCTATAGTTTCAATATTAGTGTTTGAATTATTATGTATTTGATTATTTTCTTTTTTAGATGTATTTTCAAAAGGATGACTTATTAGTTTAAAAATATTAATCATTGATTGATTTAATTGATTTTCTTTATTTCTATATAATAATATTTTTAGTTTAGAATAGGTTATAAGATCTTTTAATAAATTTTCTTTTTTTATATTAATATTTTTATCAGTATCTATAATATTATTAATTTTTGATATTAATAAAGTAAAAATCTTTATTTTTATATTAATTATTTTTTTTTCATCTAAATTTGAAAATCATTTTTTTATTAGTATTCTATCTATAATACTTTCAACTTTATGATCTATTATATTAATTTGGTTATGTTGAAGATATCTAAACTGAATTCAATTATAAACATTACTAGGTAAATAATCATTATAAAATCAGAAAGTTCATCATAATGTAAGCAAAGTAAATAATGAGGTTATAAATATTTTTTTGTTATACATTTTTTATTGATAAATTAATAAATATTCTTAAATAATAAGTTTATTATTCATAATAAACTTTAATAACAAAAAACAGCTATAATAAATAGCTGTTTTTTATTAATAAAGGTTATTTTTTCAAAATACAAGCATTAACAGGGTCTGTATTATAATAATAATTAGTTTTTATAATCATTCAACATTTTGTTTTATCTTTTTGTGTTCCTATTGCATAAATTCTTCAATCATTTATATTTTTAGTATATCTTTTTAAATTATCGCCTGTATTAGGGAATACAACATAATCTGTTTTAGGATTATAAGCTTTACAAAATCAAATAATTCAATTATGATCAAGGTCTATAGCAACATATCATTTATCACAAACCACATGTCATTTATCTTTAT
>Ga0256829_1000680_pt1 | contig 32026 bp, 28 predicted proteins | sample 131447metaG_FD_185979 | JGI IMG/M metagenome (GOLD analysis project Ga0256829, IMG submission 185979) | Hydrothermal vent microbial communities from Lau Basin, Pacific Ocean - 131-447 | ecosystem: Environmental > Aquatic > Marine > Hydrothermal vents | place: Pacific Ocean: Lau Basin | collected... | reverse complement strand
ACCACGTGCCAGGGGGCGACAATCCCCAGGGCAGTCTCGAAAAGCCGCTCGTTCATCAGGGTCCGGTCCGTTATCAGTGAGGTACGGCTACTATAGGGCCGCCCACTCAGATTTCAAAAGAGGCAATAATGCCACTTGGCGGAACAGGTCGATTCGATATGCGCTTTCTTCCCTGCTTCAAATCAACGACGCTAATCTGCGCAGCAAGTTCGTTTGCCTTCCTCATTGCCGGAGGTTTTGCCTATGCCCACGAAAGTAAGGACTCACACGGTACCATACCCGTTTTTTCGGTACGGGCAGATCATGTAAATACCTCCCACGACAACTCCATCGTGGACACACGCATCATTCTTACCATAGGTGCCCATCCCCTCAAGGATTCAGGAAACATGAACTTGGGAGAACTGCTGCGATTGACAAGCCAAAAAGTGTACCTTCCCATCCTGAATCAACAGGGTGTAACGTCCACACCGGGAGTATGGATCATCTCCAAGGCCGCGATCGAAAAGACCGGCTTCCCGACAATAGGTTCGGCTCTTCCCTACTAAAAAATCCTTGATTCCGGCTACCACCGACAGGATCCCGGTGACAAATTTCCCGGCACGACCGGCCAGGGTGAAAAACTTCCTCGGGAAAGGAGGATGCGCCTGACCAACCTCGGCATGATAATACTGTTTCTGCCTCGCCGAATATTTTATAAAGCCAAATGGCGGAGAGAGAGGGATTCGAACCCTCGAAGGGCTTGTGACCCTTACTCCCTTAGCAGGGGAGCGCCTTCGACCACTCGGCCATCTCTCCGTCGTCCAAACCTGCTTACCTATTTCCACTTCTAGTCTAACCAACGGGCCACCCGGCCCGTGCAGGGGAGCGCGTTATTCCGCCCTTCCCTGGGCTCCACCCTACGGGCCGCACCCCGAGGAACTTCGGGATAGGAGAATAACACACCATGCCCTGGAAGCCGAATCGCCCGGGGCTCTCATTTCGATGCAAGATCTAGCCCTGTCCGGAGTCTTCCCCGACCGAACCATCGAGTTCGTGCCCTTCGAGTACATTTCGCTCGCGCTGAATCCTCAGGTAAATTTCCTCCCGGTGAACAGAAATCTCCCTGGGAGCCGTGACCCCGAGGCGCACTTGCCCTCCCTTGATCCCCAGCACCGTGATGGTGATATCTTCCCCGATTTTCACGGCTTCGCCGACCCGACGCGTCAGGATCAGCATGGCTTTCCTCCCTGTGCCATAAAAGAATACTTATGTCCGCATTGTAGCGCCTAAAATACAAATAACAAGGGCCTTATAAACTGCGGCTCTTGCGGGTCAGGCGGAAGGCTCCCCCAGTTCGAATTCGGCATGCCAGACCCGCACCGCTTGCTCCAGTTCCACCTCGGGCACCAGGACCGATAACCGGGTTTCATTGGCAACCACGACACGGACACTTACCCCCACTCTCTCGAGCGCCGCAAGCGCCCGGGACAGGATCACGGTATTGGATCGCAACCCGCGTCCGATCAGGGATACCTTGGCAATGCCGGCATCCTCGATCAATCGCTCGGCACCTAGTCGCCCCGCCTCGCGGGAAAGAATCCGGCGGGCCATAACCAGGTTCCGCCGGGCCATAGTAAAGCTCACGTCGCTGCGGCCCTGGCGGACTTCATTTTGAAGGACTGCGTCCACTGCAATCCGGGCCTCGGCCAGGGGGGCTATCAACTCGGCAACCAGCCCCGGGCGCGCGGGCAATCCGATGGCCGCGAGTTCGGCTTCGGCCGCACTTGCGGCCACCCCCACAACAGGAGGAGACAGCACCTCGGGCTGATGTCGAATGGCCGTGCCCGCCCCGGGGCTAAAGGTCGAAAGTACCCGCAAGGGCACGCGATGCTCGGCGGCGTAATCCACCGACTCGGTGGCAAGCACCTTGGAGCCCAGCCCGGCTAATTCAAGCATTTCCTCGCAATGGATGTAGTCCAGGCGGCGAGCCCGGGGTTCGATGCGCGGATCGGCAGTATAGACGCCATCGACGTCGGTATAGATCCGGCATTCATCAGCCCGAAGCGCAGCCGCCAGAGCCACGGCCGTAGTATCCGAGCCACCGCGTCCCAGGGTGGTCACGCGCCCGTCGGTATCCACCCCCTGGAATCCGGCGACTACCGCAATCCGCCCCGCGGCAAGTACTCGCTCGATCTGGCGGGTATCGCAATGACAGACCCGTGCCTTGCCATGCACACTATCGGTAAGTACGCCGGCGCGGGCGCCGGTGAACGGCTCGGCGGGAACCCCCTGGTGTGCGAGTGCCAGAACCAGGCGGGCGACGCTCGCCTGTTCGCCGGTCGCAAGCAGCAGATCCACGGCGGCGGGATCGGGTTGCGTGGTGAACCGGACGGTTTCGTCGATCAGCCGCTGGGTTTCTCCGTCGGCGGCCGAAACCACGACCACCAGCCGGTGCCCGGCACGATAGGCACCGTCTATCCGCTCGACGACACATCCGACGCTCCTGGCATGGGCCATGGAGGTGCCTCCGAATTTAAGTACCAGGAGGCTCATGCGGGACCCAGACGCCGGAATCAGCCGCCGGAAAGGCGTTGCCGTACCCACCCGGGTACCCTGGCAAGCGCCGCATCCAACTCCTGCGGCCGGGTTCCGCCCGCTTGGGCGAAATCGGCGCGGCCGCCACCCTGCCCGCCAACCTGACCGGCGACGGTATTGACCAGCTCACCGGCGGGTATTTTTGCCGCCAGGTCAGGCGTGACCCCGGCGGCAAGCCGCACCTTGCCGCCCTCGACCGCGGCAAGCACGATGGCCGCGGATCCCAGTGTCCCCTTCAGCCGGTCCACCGCCGCTCGCAGCCCCTTGGCGTCGGCGCCATCGAAACGCGCCGCCAGCACCCGGTGCCCATCTATCTCCTTGGCCCGAGAAGCCAGATCGGCACCCCGGCCGCCAGCGAGGCGCTCGCGCAACCGCCCCAGCTCCTTCTCCAACTCCCGTGCCCGCTCCGCCAACTGGCGAACCCTCGCCGCGGCATCCTCGCGACTGGACTTGAGATTTGCGGCAATCTCGCTCAGCCACTGCTCTTGCCGATGCATGAAGGCGATCGCGCCACGCCCGGTTACCGCCTCGATTCGCCGCACCCCGGCGGCCACACCCGATTCGAAGACGACCTTGAACAGGCCGATATCGCCGGTGCGCTTCACGTGAGTGCCGCCACACAGCTCCACCGAAACCGAGCCGAAGCGCAGAACGCGAACCACATCCCCGTATTTTTCGCCGAACAGGGCCAGTGCCCCCGAGGCGAGCGCCTCGGCATAGGGCAGCCGGCGGGTCTCGCCCTCCAGGTTGGCACGTATCCATTCATTTACCCGATCCTCGACCCGTGCGAGGGTTTCCGCACCGATCGGTCTGGGATGGGAAAAGTCGAATCGCAGGCGACTTGGTGCGACCAGCGAGCCTTTCTGAACAACATGTGTGCCCAAAATCTCGCGCAGCGCCGCATGCAACAGGTGAGTCGCGGAATGGTTCCGCATGATCTCCCCCCGCCGCTCGGCATCTACCCGGGCAGTAACGCTGTCGCCGACTTCCAGGTGGCCCCGTTCCAACGTTCCAAAGTGCACATGCGCCGGCATTCGTTTCTGGGTATCGCGGACCTGGAAGCAGCCACCGTCCGCCTCGATCACACCGGTATCACCCACCTGGCCACCGGATTCGGCGTAGAACGGGGTGTTATCCAATACCACCAGCCCTTCCATTCCCGGTTCCAACCTAAGCACTGGCGCAGATTGGCAATACAGTGCGACAATCCGTGCCCGATCCTGGGTCCGCTCATAGCCCGAAAACTCCGAGCGGGCCTCGATCTGTCCGCCGCGGCTGTAATCGGCGTCAAACCGGCTAGCCGCCCGCGCCCGCTCGCGCTGGCGCTGCATCTCGCGCTCGAACCCGTCAAGATCCACCGTGAATCCCCGCTCGCGGGCGACATCGGCGCTAAGATCCACCGGAAAGCCGTAAGTGTCGTACAGCTTGAAGGCCACCGTACCCGGGAGTATCTTTCCCGGCAGGGAATCGAGCGTGTCCTCGAGCAGGTGCATCCCCCGGTGCAACGTCGCCGCAAAGCGATTCTCTTCCTCGCGCAGCGCGTCCTCGATCCGGGAGCGGGACTCAGCCAACAATGGATAGGCCACCCCCATCTCCCGAACCAGCGGCTCAACCAGCCGATAAAAGAAAGGCTCGGTCCGACCCAGCTTGTAGCCATGGCGGATCGCGCGGCGAATGATCCGGCGCAACACATAGCCCCGGCCTTCGTTCGCGGGCACGACGCCGTCGGCGATCAAAAAAGCACTCGCACGGATATGATCCGCGATCACCTTGAGTGAACTGGAGTTCAAATCCCGCACGCCGGTCACCTCGGCCGCCTCGCCGATCAGGACGCGAAACAGGTCGATCGCGTAATTTGAATGTACCCCCTGAAGTACCGCGGCGATCCGCTCGAGCCCCATCCCGGTATCCACGCAGGGCGCGGGCAGCGGCGTCATCGTACCATCGGCCGCCCGGTCATACTGCATGAAGACCAGGTTCCAGATCTCGACGTAGCGATCCCCATCGGCCGTAGGTGAGCCGGGCGGTCCCCCCGTAATTGCGGGTCCGTGATCATAGAAAATCTCGGCACAGGGTCCACAGGGCCCGGTATCGGCCATCTGCCAGAAGTTATCGCTTTCGAATTTCCGCCCGCCGGGCTTGTCACCGAGGCGCACGATACGCGCCGCGGGAACCCCGAGCCCGTTCGCAAACACGTCATAGGCTGCGTCATCGGTCGCGTATACCGTGGCCCAAAGCCTTTCTGCAGGGAGATGAAAAACCTCGGTCAACAGGGTCCAGGCATAGAAAATCGCATCGCGCTTGAAATAATCGCCGAAACTGAAATTGCCCAGCATCTCGAAGAAGGTATGATGCCGCGCGGTATAGCCCACGTTTTCCAGGTCATTGTGCTTGCCGCCAGCGCGCACGCACCGCTGCGAAGATGTGGCCCGGGTGTAGCCACGCTGCTCGCGCCCGAGGAAAACATCCTTGAATTGCACCATCCCCGCATTGGTGAACAGCAGGGTCGGATCATTGGCGGGCACCAGCGGGCTCGAGGGCACCACCGTATGGCCCCGGGCGGAGAAGAAATCTAGAAAAGCCTGGCGAATCTCGTTGGTTGTCATATCTTGCCGATACTGCCTGTGAACGGCTTATTATCGCCCAGTTTTCCGGTCGCCGCCCGGCGTCCGCCACCGCGAAAGGGCGGACGCGGGCGGCGGGGGTCAATAGCGGTAATGATCCGGCTTGTAAGGGCCCTCGACCGGCACATCGATGTAGGCGGCCTGGCGGGCGGTCAGTTGCGTAAGGCGTGCACCCAGTTTGTCGAGGTGCAACCGCGCGACTTCCTCGTCCAGGCGCTTGGGCAATACATAGACCTGCTTGTCATACTCTCCGGGGTGGGTAAAGAGTTCGATCTGGGCAAGCACCTGGTTGGTGAAGCTGTTGGACATCACGAAACTCGGGTGCCCGGTGGCGCAACCGAGGTTGACCAGCCGGCCCTCGGCGAGCAAGATGATGCGCTTTCCGTCGGGGAAAATCACATGATCGACCTGCGGCTTGATGTTTTCCCACTCGTAACCCCGCAACGAGGCGACGTCGATTTCGGAGTCAAAGTGCCCAATGTTACACACGATCGCCTGATGCTTCATGCGCCGCATGTGCTCATGGGTAAGGACGTGATAATTGCCCGTGGCGGTGACGAAGATATCCGCCTGCTCGACTACGTCCGGATCATCGAGGCCGACCACACGGTAACCCTCCATGGCCGCCTGCAGCGCACAGATGGGATCGATCTCGGTCACCCACACGGTGGCTCCCAGACTGCACAGACTTTGGGCGCAGCCCTTGCCGACATCCCCATGGCCGCAGACGATGGCGATCTTGCCCGCGACCATGACGTCGGTGGCCCGTTTGATGCCATCGACCAAGGATTCGCGGCATCCATAGAGGTTATCGAATTTGGACTTGGTCACCGAATCGTTCACGTTAATAGCCGGAAACGGAAGAATTCCCTCTTGCGCCATCTGGTAGAGCCGATGAACCCCGGTGGTGGTCTCCTCGGTCACGCCGCGTACATCAACCACGCGCCGGGAGTACCACCGGGGATCCGCATCAAGATGTTGCCTGATTTCGCCGAACAGCGCGGCCTCCTCGTCATTCTCGGGGTTGGCAATCAGCCCGGGATCGGCTTCGGCGCGCGCCCCGAGGGTAAGTGCGAGCGAGGCATCTCCCCCATCGTCGAGGATCATGTTCGGTCCGCACTCATCCCCCCAATCAAGAATCCGGTGGGTATAGGCCCAGTATTCCGCTACGGTTTCACCCTTTTTGGCAAATACCGGAATCCGGTCTTGCGCGATCGCGGCGGCGGCATGGTCCTGGGTCGAAAAGATATTACAGGATGCCCATCGCACCCGCGCGCCCAAGGCAACCAGGGTTTCGATCAGCACCGCGGTCTGGATCGTCATGTGCAGCGAACCCGCGATTCGCGCGCCATCGAGGGGTTTTTCCTGGCTATACTTTTCCCGGGTCGCCACCAAACCGGGCATTTCTGTCTCGGCGATGCGGATCTCTTTGCGTCCCCATTCGGCCAGGTCCATATCGCTCACCACGTAATCGGTGAACGATGATTTTTGAACAATAGCGTTCATAACGTTCTCCTCTTGTCGGGTAAGCGCCGTTGGGAAAAAGCCGACCTGCAAGCCTGGCGGGGCAAGCCCCGTTGCAACGCTCCTTGCAAGCCGAAATCGATTGACCGTCAGCGCACCGCAGCAGCCTGTTTCACCCCGGCCGCATCCGCCAGTTCGGCGGCCCGGTCGGTACGCTCCCAGGTAAATTCCGGTTCTTCTCGCCCGAAGTGCCCATAGGCGGCCGTTTTGCGGTAGATCGGGCGAATCAGATCAAGCATCTGGATAATCCCCCAGGGGCGTAGATCGAAGTGCTCCCACACCAGCGCCTCGATGCGTTTATCCGGGATCACCCCCGTACCAAAGGTTTCGACGGATACGGAAGTGGGTTCGGCGATGCCGATGGCATAGGAGAGCTGAATCTCGCAGCGCTCGGCAAGCCCCGCGGCAACGATATTTTTCGCCACGTAGCGCACGGCATAGGCACCGGAACGATCCACCTTGGACGGGTCCTTGCCGGAGAAGGCTCCGCCGCCGTGACGCGCCATTCCGCCATAGGTATCAACGATGATCTTGCGCCCGGTCAGGCCGCAGTCACCGACCGGCCCACCGGTGACGAAACGCCCGGTGGGGTTGATCAGGATACGCGTATCCCGGCTCATCCACTCGGCAGGCAGCATCGGCTTGATAATCTCTTCCCGCACCCCCTCCTCGATCACGTGATTGGAAACATCCTCGGCGTGTTGGGTCGATAGCACCACCGTTTCGATGCCGGCCGGCCGGCCGTCCACATAGCGGAAGGTCACCTGGCTCTTCGCGTCGGGACGCAACCAGGGCAGGGTCCCCGAGCGGCGCACGGCGGCCTGGCGCTTGACCAGCTTGTGGGCATAGGTGATCGGGGCCGGCATCAGTACATCGGTTTCGTTCGAGGCATAGCCGAACATGAGGCCCTGGTCGCCCGCGCCTTGATGTTCCCCCACTTCTCGATCCACGCCCAGGGCAATGTCCGAAGACTGCTTGCCGATGATGTTGATCACCCCGCAGGTTCCCCCGTCGAAGCCGACCTCGGAACTGGTATAACCGATCTCGCAAATCACCTTGCGCACCAACTCTTCCAATTCCACCCAGGCCGAAGTAGTGATCTCGCCGGCAACGATGGCGGCCCCGGTCTTGACCATCGTTTCACAGGCCACGCGCGCTTGCGGATCCGCGCCGAGGATGGCATCGAGCACGGCATCGGAAATTTGGTCGGCAACCTTGTCGGGATGCCCCTCGGAAACCGATTCAGAGGTGAAAAGGTAGCTTGTAGTCATGGCCGAACCCAGCCTTTTAGATCAAGATAGACTCGAAATAATATCAGAGTGTACGGAAGAATTTTTTCTTCGAACCCGGGCCCAGGTGTAGCCCTGCACCAGGGACCGAAACGGCTCAAGGGGGCGAGCCTCGAAGGATGACGCAACGCAGCGCCTCGGGCGCCCTTGAGAAAAAAGCCCCTACCCCCCAATATGTTCCCAGTTCATCTGTTCGGAACAAAACCATGCCGATCTACGAATACCGCTGTGAAAAATGCGGGCACTCCTTCGAACTCCTGCAAAAAATCTCTGCTCCCACCCCCGAAGCCTGCCCCGAGTGTGGTGCGGCGGCCGTTTCCCGACTGATCTCACCCGTCGCTTTTCGGCTCAAGGGAAACGGCTGGTACGAAACCGATTTCAAAACCAAGAACCGGCATAATCTGGCCGACCCTGCGCAAAGCAAAAGCGCGGATAAGGCGGAAAAAGGGAAAATCGCCGATACTTCACCCGCCAAGCCCGTAGCCGGATCCGACAAGGCTGCCACGGCAACGAAGTCCCGGAATGACGGCAACGCTGGCAAGAAATCGGCGAGCGGTTGAGCCTCCCGTCACTTTCCCGCCCGGCACCGTCTCCGCAGGCAACCTATGGCATCACACCTTAAACGCTGGTTTATTTACGGCCTGCTGATCTGGGTTCCCATCGGCGTCACGGTATTCGTCGTCCGGTTTCTTTTCGACTTGTTCGATAAACTGCTCAACATACTCCCGGCGCAATACCAACCACATCAACTCTTCGGCTTTGGTATCCCCGGCCTGGGACTGGTGATCGCCATTTTGCTGCTCATCCTGACCGGCATCATCACCAGCAACCTGATCGGGCGCAGCCTGGTCGGCTGGGCGGAACGCCTGATCGGCCGGATTCCGTTCGTTCGCGCCATCTACGGCAGCGCCAAGCAGGTCGCCCAGACCCTGCTGGCAAGTGATGGCCAGGGTTTCCGCCAGGCGGTACTGGTGCCCTATCCTTACCGCGGCTGTTACTCGCTTGGTTTTATCACCGCCACCCACCTCGGCGAGGTCCAGGACAAAACCGGCGCCAAGGTTACCGCCGTATTCGTCCCGACCACCCCCAATCCGACTTCGGGATTCATCCTGCTGGTTCCCAACGAAGACGTGGTAGCGCTCGAGATGACGGTGGATGAGGCGCTCAAAATGATCATCTCGATCGGCGTGGTCGTGCCTGAATGGCCGCAGCAGACCACCCCGCAAACCGCTGTAAAGGGGGATCGGCCTCGGATCTGAAAGGGCTTCATATCGCCTTGGGCTGCTAGAATATGCTTCTTGGGACGGTGAGACCACCCCCGGATTTAACTATATTTTACGGAGCATACACGTGCGCACTCATCACGGCGGCAAGGTTACGGCCAGATTGATCGGCAAAACCCTCACGGTGACGGGTTGGGTTCACCGTCGCCGTGACCATGGCGGGGTAATTTTTGTCGATCTCCGCGATTGCAGCGGGCTGGTACAGGTGGTCTTCGATCCCGCCGTCGCTGCGGCCTTTGCCACCGCAGAACGCCTGCGCAACGAATGGGTCATCGAAGTTACGGGTAGTGTTCGCGCCCGACCCGAAGGAACGGTCAATCCCGCGCTCGCCAGCGGCGAAGTCGAAGTGCTTGCCGCGCATATTCGGGTGCTGGCGGCGGCGCAAACACCTCCCTTTACCCCGGATGACACCGAAATCGGGGAAAACCTGCGCCTGCGCTACCGCTATCTCGATCTGCGCCGCCCGGTAATGCAACAACGCCTGCGCCGCCGCCATACCATAGTCCGCATCCTGCGCGACTTTCTGGACGCGGCGGATTTCACCGAAATAGAAACCCCCTGTCTGACACGCGCAACGCCCGAAGGCGCCCGCGATTACCTGGTGCCGAGCCGTACCCACCCGGGTCGATTCTTCGCCTTGCCGCAGTCACCCCAATTATTCAAACAGTTGTTGATGATGAGCGGATTCGAACGCTACTACCAGTTTGCGCGCTGTTTTCGCGACGAAGATCTGCGCGCGGATCGCCAACCCGAGTTCACCCAGCTCGATATCGAAACCTCATTCCTGGATGAAACCGGCGTGATGGCGCTAATGGAGGAGATGATTCGCCACCTCTTCCGCCGGGTTCTCGACGTGGAACTGCCACCCTTCCCGCGGATGGAGTATCACGAAGCCATGAGCCGCTACGGTTCTGACCACCCGGATCTACGCAACCCACTGGAGCTGGTCGAAATCGCCGACCTCGTACGCAAAAGTTCGTTCAAGGTCTTTGCCGCCCCCGCCGCCGATCCCGCCGGACGAGTCGCGGCGTTGCGCCTTGCGGGGGGCGCACAGCTCAGCCGCGGGGTAATCGACGGCTACGCCAAATACCTCTCCCGCTTTGGCGCCAGGGGGCTCGCCTGGATCAAGGTAATCCGGCGCGACGGCGGACGGGACGGGCTACAGTCGCCGATCGTCAAATTCCTCGATTCCCCCGTTCTCGAGGCTATCCTTACACGCGTCGGGGCCGAGACCGGCGATATCCTGTTCTTCGGTGCCGGTCCGGCCGGGGTGGTCAACGATTCCCTCGCAGCGCTGCGAACCAGGCTGGGCGAAGATCGGGATCTGGTGCGCAAAGGGTGGAATCCCTTGTGGGTAACCGGATTTCCGATGTTTGAATGGGATGAATCCGAACATCGTTGGCAGGCACTGCACCACCCATTCACGGCACCCGCCGTGGATGATCCCGAAGCCCTGCTGGCGGATCCGGCAGCGTCCCGCTCCCGTGCCTACGATATCGTCCTCAACGGCTACGAGATCGGCGGGGGATCGATCCGCATCCACCAAACCGAAATCCAGCAGGCCGTCTTTTCCCTGCTCGGAATCGGCGCCGCGGAAGCCGAGCAAAAATTCGGTTTTCTGCTCGAGGCCTTGCGCTATGGCGCCCCGCCCCACGGCGGCCTGGCCTTTGGCCTGGACCGGCTGGTCATGCTCATGACCGGCGCCCCCAATATCCGTGAAGTCATCGCCTTTCCCAAGACCCAGACCGCGCAGGATCTGTTGACCGGCGCCCCGGATCGGGTCGAACCGCGCCAGCTCGACGAACTGTCGATCCGTCTCAAGCCCGGTATTGCCTGAATCCGGTGATCCCCCACGCGGCCAGCACCCGAAATCGATCCTAGTGCGAGAACGGGCTATACCGCCCACCCGGTGCAGACGATCTTCCCGCCGGTCCGATCTTGGCGATGGGCCGACAACGAGGCCCGATCAGCCCCGGGTAACGGCCCGGAACAAGGCTTCCAGGTGATCGAGATGCGCCGCCCGGTTAAAGCGCATGCGCGCTGCGGCGGCGCCCGCCCGCGCCAGGGTAGCAGCATAGCCGGGCTCACGCGCAAGCCGGGCGAGCCGGGCCGCGAGCGCGGCCTCATCGCCCGGAGCGAATAGCAACCCGGTCTCCCCGTCGCGGATAATTTCACGGACTCCACCGGCATCGCCGCCGAGCACGGCTACTCCCATAAGCTGGGCCTCGACAAGTACCAGCCCCAGGGTCTCCGCCGCCGAGGGCAACACCACCGCATCGCAGCAGGCCATCGCCGGCCGGGCATCCGTCAAGGCCCCCACAAACCGAATTCGGTCGGCAAGAACAGGGCTCTGCGACATCCGCCGCAGGCTCTCCTCGTACCCGAAATCCATCACCGGACCGGCCAGAACCCCCCCTGCGTTGATGCCCGCGCCGACCAGGCGCGCTAGCGCCGCAAGTAAGGTACGCTGTCCCTTCGCCGCTTCCAGGCGGGAAAAGCAGCCGACGACAAAATCCACCCCCGGCGGGCGAAAGGCGCGGCAATCGCTCGCAGGCCGGCCCGGTTCCACCCCTGGATACAGGAGTTGAATCCGGCTCGGATCGATCGGCAGCCGGCTTCTCGCCTCCCCCGCCAATCGTTCCGAAACGACCAGCATCCGGTCCACCTCCCGGTGCAACAGGCGATGTACCGGGCTGTTGCGCCGGTCACGGGGAATGGCCATGTGACGGCTGTAAATCAAGGCCGGACGGCACCCCGACAGGCGCTTGGCCAATACCGCGAGCGGCAGATCGGCACTGCGATGGATATGCAGGATATCGGCCTCGCGGCATAGCCGGGCAAGTTGCAAGCCGCCGCGCCAGGGAGTCCACCGCGATGCGGTGATCTCAAGCGTCGCGCCTTTCCCGGTGCGAGCGGCGAACTCGCTCCCGGGAAATGCGACCACGCGTAGCCTGTGTCCCCGCTCAGCCAGGGCCGGCACCAGCCCCGCGGCATAGCCCTCCAGGCCCCCCCGGCCAGTGGAAAGGCAAAGTTCAACAATCGTGAGCATTAACCGCCGCGATAACCGGGCCACTGCCCCGAGACGCCTCCCCGCCCGCGGCACCGTAGCGGTAGCAGCAGATTATTTTCCTAGCACTCATCCTGCCGTTCCCCACCGGCACGGCGGTGTAACTGGTAAAGCATCTCCAGGGCGTCACGCGGACTGAGCGTATCAGGATCGAGCTCGGCAAGCACCTGGCGCAGCGGGTCGATACCAGGCGACGGGGGCGCAACTCGCGGCGGATCGAACAGCTCCGGCTGCCGGGAATGATGCCGAGCCGCCTCGAGTTCGGTCAGGATCTCCCGCGCCCGGCGGATTAACCGAGCCGGAACCCCGGCAAGGCGGGCCACCTCGAGGCCGTAACTCTGCCGGGCGGGGCCGGGGCGCACGCTGTAAAGAAAGACGATTCCGCGTCCATGTTCCCGTGCCTCGACATGCACATTGGCGACCCCGGGGAGGGTACTGGCCAACTCGGTCAACTCGAAATAATGGGTGGCGAACAGGGTGGCCGTGCCCCTTGCGGCCAGCTCCTCGACTACCGCCTGGGCCAGAGAGATCCCGTCATAGGTTCCCGTACCCCGTCCGATCTCATCGAGGATCACTAGACTGTTTACGGTCGCACCGTGGAGAATCCGTGCGGTTTCCACCATTTCCACCATAAAGGTAGAGCGCCCACTCGCCAGGTCATCCGCCGCGCCGATGCGGGTGAAGATCCGATCCACCGGCCCGATCACGGCCTGCCGGGCGGGCACAAAACTGCCGATATGAGCCAGCAGCACGATCAGGGCCGTTTGGCGCATGTAAGTGGACTTACCACCCATATTAGGCCCGGTAATCAACAACATCCGGGTCTCGGAGTTCAACTCGAGGTCATTGGGAATAAAGGGTTCGCTCCGGTTCACTTCAACCACCGGATGGCGGCCCGCCTCGATACTTACCCCAAGCTCGTCGCCGAATTTCGGGCGTACGAAACCGAGCGTTAGCGCACGTTCCGCAAGCGTGGCAAGCACATCGAGCTCGGCCAGGGCGTGGGATAATACCCGCAGGGCGGCAAGCTCCGCCGCCACCCGCGCGAGCAGGGCGGAAAACAACTCGCGCTCCCGCGTCCGGGCGCGCTCGCGAGCCGAAAACACGGTATTTTCGAACTCCTTGAGTTCCGGGGTGAGGTAGCGCTCGACATTCTTAAGGGTCTGGCGGCGAACATATTCAGGCGGCACCCGCGCCGCATCCCGCCGAGAAATCTCGAGGTAATAACCCTGTACCCGGTTATAGCCGACCTTCAGGTTCGCCAGTCCACTGCGTTCACGCTCCCGCCGCTCGAATTCTAGCAGTTGTCCGCCCGCATCCTGATCCAGACGCCGCGCCTCATCCAGCACCTCGTCGTAGCCGGGCGCAATCACCTTTCCATCCTTGAGCACGGCCGGCGGCGCCTCCTCCAAGGCCCGGCTCAGCTCGCCGTGCAGGTCGGTGTGCGGCTCCAGCTTGGCGGCACACTCGGCTAATGCGCTCACGCCCCCGGGAACCGTCGCCCGGACGGCAGGCAGGCGGGCAAGGCCATCGCGCAACCGGGCAAGATCGCGCGGGGTAGCGGAACCCAATCCGACCCGCGTCAAAACCCGTTCGAGATCGCCCAGGCCGCGTAGGGACTCGCGCAGCGGCTGCACGCCGCCCTGCGCAATCAACTCCTCGATCGCGTCCAGGCGCCGCCGCAGTTCTCCCCGGTCGCGGATCGGCTCGCGCAGTCGCCGCCGCAGCAAGCGGGCACCCATGGGGGTCAGGCACCGGTCGAGTACCGCGAGCAAAGTACCCCGGGAGTTACCGGCAAGATTTTCCTCGATTTCCAGATTCCGACGGGTCATCACATCGAGGCCAAGACCCGCCTCGTCCCGTTCGCGAACCAGGCGATCCAGGTGGGGTAAACGCCGTGCGCCCGTTTCTGCGACATAGGACAGCAAGGCGCCGGCCGCGCCCAGGGCGCTCGTCAAATCCGCCGCATCACAACCGGCCAGATCGGCCAGGCCGAACTGCCTGAGAAGTGCCTCGCGCCCCTCCACCAAATCAAAATGCCAGGGCGGACGCCTCCTCTCGCCCGCCACCCAACCACCGGGGGATGCCTCGGGTAGCAACACCTCAGCGGGGGAGTACCGGGCCAGGGCCGCCTCGCACTCCACGCGGGAGGCATACTCGAGAAGACGCATTTCCCCCCCGGCAAGATCGAGCACCGCAACCCCCCACACGTCTTCGATCTCGGTTACCGCGGCAATCAGCACCGATTCCCGCTCGGCCAGAAAGCCCTCGTCGGTAACGGTTCCCGGCGAGAGCACCCGGGTAACCTCGCGGCGCATCGGGCCCTTGCCCTCGGCGGCTCCCACCTGCTCGGCAATCACCACCCGTTCCCCGCGCTCCAGAAGCCGGCGCAGGTAGGCATCGAGTGCGTGTACCGGAACCCCCGCCATCGGAATCGGAGCACCGGCCGATTCCCCCCGGGTAGTCAGGGCAATGCCCAGCAGATCCGCCGCACGCCGCGCATCGGCGTAGAACAACTCGTAAAAATCGCCCATGCGATATAGCAACAGGTCATTCGGGTGTTCCGCCTTGATGGCCAGGTACTGGCGAATCATGGGGGTATGGTCAGCACTGCCACCGGCCATCTACAATTTCCCTCGAATCAAGTAAAGGCACATGCTAGTGAGTGAGATAGCGGGGAGCAAGCCGGGCGATGATCGGTGCCTCTACACCCTGGCTCATGAACTCGGTACGATCTGCACCCACGCCGGTATCCTGCTGGCCACCGCGGAATCCTGCACCGGGGGCTGGATAGCTAAGTGTATCACCGACGTGCCCGGTAGCTCGGCCTGGTTTCGCGCCGGCATCGTCGCCTACGCCAATGAAGAAAAAATCTCGCTCCTTGGTGTTCCGGCCTCCCGCATCGAACGACATGGAGCCGTAAGCCGCGAAGTCGCCGTAGCGATGGCGCAAGGCGCCCACGCCAGAACCGGTGCCGACCTTATCGTGGCTGTCACCGGGGTCGCCGGGCCCTCCGGCGGCGCGGCGGGAAAACCCGTGGGCACGGTATGGCTTGCCTGGATAGGCGCCAAGGAGCGGTTATCGAGTGTGCTGGAAACCTTCCCTGGAAACCGCGAGCAGGTACGCCGTGCGACGGTACGCCGAGCCCTGGAAGGTCTGCTCGATGCCATCTGAATCCCTCCGACTGTTTTTTGCCTTGTGGCCGGATGCGGCTCTGCGCCGGGCCATTCGGTGGGCAACCCGTGAGGTAACCCGCAGCAGCGGCGGCCGGATCGTAGCACCATCGCATTTCCACCTGACCCTGGTTTTCCTGGGGAGCCAACCTCGCAACCGCCTGGCTTCCATCATGGACGTCGCGGCAAGCCTGCCACTGGTCCACGGCGAATTAATCCTAAACCGGCTGGGTTACTTCGCAGCCTCACGGGTCCTCTGGTATGGTCCCCGGCGTACACCATTACTCCTTGCGCGGCATGTCAACCGACTGCGCCGCATGCTGATTGCTGCGGATCTATGCCCCCCCGGCCCGGTCCGCGACTGGCGGGCACACCTGAGCTTGGTGCGCAAGGTCGCATATGGCCCCCTCCCGACCGTACGCGCGATTCACTGGAATTATGCCGGTTTTTCCTTGATAGCGAGCGAGTCCACGGCCACGGGAGTATGCTACCGGGTACTGGCCGAGTGGCCCGGCACCCGGCTATGAAATAATGGGGGGCAGACTTCTGAGGCGGGATATGGGGATGGATGAACATCGCAAAAAAGCCCTCGCGGCGGCATTAGGACAAATTGAGCGGCAATTTGGCAAGGGTTCAGTCATGCGCCTCGGCGACAGCGGGGCACTACCCGACGTCGAGGTGGTTTCCACCGGATCCCTGGGCATCGACATCGCCCTCGGCGTCGGCGGTTTACCGCGCGGACGGGTAACGGAGATTTTTGGCCCCGAGTCCTCGGGTAAAACCACGCTGGCCCTACAGGTCGTGGCCCAGGCGCAGAAGATCGGCGGTACAGCCGCCTTCGTGGATGCCGAGCACGCGCTCGACCCGATCTATGCGGAAAAATTGGGGGTCAATACCGGGGATTTGCTGATATCCCAGCCCGATACCGGGGAACAGGCACTCGAGATCACCGATATGCTGGTACGTTCGGGAGCGGTGGATGTAGTGGTTGTCGACTCCGTAGCCGCACTCACACCACGCGCCGAAATTGAAGGTGAAATGGGCGACTCGCATGTCGGCCTACAGGCTCGCCTGATGAGCCAGGCGCTGCGCAAGCTTACCTCCAATATCAAGCGATCCAATACGCTGGTAATCTTCATCAACCAGATTCGCATGAAGATCGGCGTCATGTTCGGCAATCCGGAAACCACCACGGGCGGAAACGCACTGAAATTTTATGCCTCGGTCCGCCTCGACATTCGCCGCATCGGTTCGATCAAGCGGGGTGATGAGATTATCGGGAACCAGACACGGGTGAAAGTAGTTAAGAACAAGGTTGCACCGCCGTTCCGCGTCGCCGAATTCGACATCCTCTACGGAGAAGGCAGCTCGCGCGAGGGGGAATTAATCGACCTCGGTGTTGCCAACAACATTATCGATAAATCCGGCGCATGGTATAGCTGTGAGGGCGAGCGCATCGGCCAGGGCAAGGACAATGCGCGCCAGTTCCTCAAGGAGCATACGGATATCGCCGCGCGTATCGATCACGCCCTGCGTGAGAAGCTGCTGCCGTACCCGACCGATAAGCAAGAAACAGTTGCGACGGAAAAAGACTGATCCGGCGACTCCGGCAGGATCACCAGACCCCCGGGCTATGGCCTTGCGCCTGCTGGCCCGGCGCGAACACGGTCGGGTGGAGCTGATTGCCAAACTGGAGCGTCGCGGGATACCTGCCGCCCAGGCGGAAGCGACTGCAAAACGGCTCGAGGACGAAGGCCTGCTCAGCGAGCAACGATTCATCGAACAAATGGTACAAATCAGGCTGCGCCGGGGATATGGCCCCCTGCGCATTCGTGCCGATCTGCGCTCACACGGAATCGATTCCGGGGTTATGGAGCCCCTGGACTCGATCGAGGAGGATGAATGGATCAGACGGGCCGCCGCGGCCAGGCAAAGACATTTTAGCGATACCCTACCGAATGATTCCCGGGCATGGGCCCGCCAGGCGCGCTTTCTCGAACGTCGCGGCTATAGCGCCGCCCAGATTGCCCGAGTTCTCTCGGAGCCGTCGGCACCCTGAGCCTAAGCTCGGGGTGCCCTCCGGCGCAATGCCCTATTCCAGGCGGTTTCGAATCTTCGCCTAAGGTGCCGAGCCGTCGCTGCACCGAGGGGGAAAGCAACCGCACTCCTGCATCACGCACCCGATGTTGCACCACGAGCGGCAACCCGAGTCCCGGAATTCGGATCCCGGATAACGTTTCATGTCGCACCTGCGGATTGAACGCCTTGGGCGATACGCGTGGCCAGGGAGGCGAAATCACCATTGGACATAAATACCACGTCGTCTCCCGAATGCAACTCCGCCAGCAGCAACCGGGCGAGATCATCCGGCGTCGCGGCCAGGCACAGCCTGGCGCCCAGCGGGGCCAGTGTAGTTTTCGGGCACCAGGCCAGATCCGAGCGCCGCAGCACAAAGACCCGATCCGCCGCCGCCAACGCCGTGGCGAGCCGCTCGGCATGGATGCCCGAGCGCATTGAATTTGACCGGAACTCAAGCGCCACCAGCAACCGCCTTTCCGCCGTCCGCAGCGCCTCCAGCGTCCGGGCAATGGCACTCGGGTGATGGGCAAAGTCATCGAAAATCCGGATCCCGCCTGCTGCGGCAAGCAGCGTCAAGCGCCGCCGGACCCCCCGAAAGCTCGTCAGCGCCCGCACCGAAGTCTCCAGCGGCACTCCCAACGTGCGGGTTGCCGCCAGGGCGGCCAACGCATTTTCCATGTTATGGTTGCCTCGCAACCCCCAGGTTACGGTAGTATGGGGTTCCCCATCCAGCCACAGCTCGAAACGCTTCGGGGTAATGGGTTGCCCCGTCAACCGCGCCTGTGATCCCCCGCCAAATTTCTCGACCGGGGTCCAGCAACCCCGGGCCAACACCCGGGCCAACGCGGCATCGCCGCCGTGAGCAATGATTTTCCCCCGGCCGGGCACGGTGCGCACCAGGTGATGAAACTGGCGTTCGATCGCCGCCAGATCCGGGTAGATGTCGCCATGGTCATATTCCAGGTTGGTCAGCACGAGCACCTGCGGGCGATAGTGAACAAACTTGGCCCGCTTGTCGAAGAAGGCCGTGTCGTATTCATCGGCCTCGATCACAAACACCTCGCCCCGCCCCAGCCGGGCCGGGATATCGAAGTTTTCCGGTAACCCCCCAATGAGAAACCCCGGATGATAACCGGCAACCTCCAGGATCCATGCGATCAGGCTCGCCGTGGTGGTTTTCCCATGAGTCCCGGCAACGGCGACTACGCGCCGCCCGCGCAGCACCTGCGCGGCGAGAAACGCGGGGCCGGAAGTGTAATCCAGCCCCCGGTTCAATACCTGCTCCACCTCGGGGTTGCCCCGGGACAGGGCATTGCCGATCACGATCCGCCCGGGAGCCGGCTCAAGCCGGCGCGGATCGTAGCCCGCGGAAACCGAAATGCCCGCATCGGCCAGCACCTCGCTCATCGGCGGATACAGGGGGCCGTCCGACCCACTCACCGTAAAACCCAGCGCCTTGGCCAAGAGGGCGACGCCGGTCATAAGGGTGCCGCCGATACCCAGAATGTGGATGTGCATAGTTGAAGCTCGTGGATCCGGCGGCTGGATCCTCCGGAATAAATACCGGGTATTATGCCAACTATGAATCTGATTCCCGAACTGATCACCCGAAACTCAGATCTGCAGAACTTCGTACGCGAGGCCGCCGGTGCCCCATGGCTCGGATTGGACACCGAATTTGTACGGGACCGAAACTATTACCCCCGCTTCGGCCTGCTCCAGGTCGCCATCCCCGAACGCATTGTGCTCGTCGACCCGCAGGCGCTCGGGGAATCCCCGGCGTTTCCCGCCTTGCTTTTCGCTACACCGGGAACAAAAATCCTTCATGCCGCCTATCAGGATCTCGAACTTATCGCTCACTACTATGGCCGGGTGCCGGCACCGCTATTCGACACCCAGGCCGCAACCGCACATCTCGGGCGGCAGGACCAGATCGGGTACACCGCCCTGGTCAGAGACAGACTGGAAGCCGTCACGGCCCCCCCGCTGGGCCGCTACGACTGGCTTAAGCGCCCGCTTTCGCAGACCGCCATCCGCTACGCCGCCGATGATGTACGTTACCTGGGGGTTCTTTACTCTATGCTAAGCCGTGACCTCGAGGATAACGGCCTTGCCCGGAGCTTCAGAACGGCGATGGAGACATGTACCAATATCGCCCGCTACTTACCCAATCCGGATGAGGCTTGGCGCCGGATTCGTGCCGCCCGGAGGCTCTCGGGCGCCGCCCGAGAGAGGCTGCAGCGATTGGCGGCTTGGCGTGAACGCCAGGCCATGGCCGAAGACCGCCCGCGACAGTGGCTGGTACGCGACGACATTCTCCTGTTGCTGGCTCGCCTTGCTCCGACCGACCTGGATGGATTGGCCGCGATTCGCGGGCTTTCCCCGGCGGCCCGCCACCGCTATGGGCGCGTGCTCCTCGATCTGTTGACCCCCATTGCCGACGAATCGCCCGCTATCCCGTAGGACTCCGCATATCCCGGCTAAAAAAATATCGGCTCCCGGTTACCGGGCGGGAAATTGCATACTACGGATTCCGCTTCCCCGGTTTCGCATGCTCCGGCCCGGGCGGGGGAACCGCCAAGCGCCGGTGGACTATCCAAGTTCGTTGCAGCGCGGTGGCCCAGCTCATGACGGCGATAGCCCAAAAAGCGATCAGCGCAAAATGGAACACAAGCCCCGCCCCCAGCAGCACCACGCGCTCACCCCGGCTGAACCAGGCCTCATGGATCGCCTCCCCCAGACCATCCGCCCGCGCCCGCGCATAGCTGGTGAGATAGGAGCCGGATAGCGATAGGCACACGGCGAGTACGCCTGCCCACAAGCCCCACCGGGCAAAGGTTACCGCGGCCGCCACATGAATCAATCCTTCCCCCGCCCGATCCAGGATCGAATCGAGGAAGGCTCCAAAACGCGACTCCCTGCCGGCCCGACGCGCAAGCGCACCATCGATCAAATCCGCCACACCGCTGAAGAAATACAGCAGCCCGGCAATAAGAAACAGGCCGAGCCCCGCCAGAACCGCCGCCAGAACCGCCAGGATAAATCCCCCCCAGGAAACCTGGTTCGGCTTGACCCCCCGCACCGCCAGCCAATTGACCAGGGGCGCAAAGGCCCCCGCAATCCAGCCCTGCACCCGGCGGCGCAGTACCAACAGCATCGAGTCTTTATATGCCTCCGTCTCCGTCGCCGTCTCCTTCCGGATCCCATCCGCCAAGGCTCATAATATCCTAGGAGCCTGCCGGAGTTGGAAATAATCTACCGTGGGCGGCTGCGGCGGTTCGCTACATCCGGAAATGAGATGGAGTGATACTCCCGGAACAATGCCCCCATCTCCCATCGAACCCCGGGACGGATATTACTTGATTTTCGCTTCCTTGTAGATCACATGCCGACGCACGCGGGGATCGAATTTACGGATTTCGATTTTCTCGGGATGATTGCGCTTATTCTTGGTCGTAGTATAAAAATGCCCCGTTCCGGCGCTGGACACCAGACGAATCTTTTCCCGGGCGTTGTTCTTGGCCATGCGTTAACTCCTCAGACCTTCATGCCGTGGGTACGCAGTTCACCAACCACGGCCTCGATGCCTTTCTTGTCGATGATTCTCAACCCGTGCGCGGAAACCCGCAGCCGAATATAGCGCTGCTCGGATGGCAGCCAGAACCGGCGGTAATGAAGGTTGGGCAGAAACCGCCGCCGCGTTTTGTTGTTCGCATGCGAAACATTGTTTCCGCTCATTGGATGTTTGCCCGTCACTTGGCAGACTCGGGACATATCGGCTCCGCAGAAAGGTTCTTAAACTTGAACTTTGTATTTTAAGCGTTGATCAGCACGGCACGCAAGCCCGATCCCAATCCGTAACATCGCACCGGGATAGCCAACCCCCGACTCGCGCCGGGATTACTGCCGGGTTCACGGCTGAATATTTCCTGAACCCATAAACTCAGTCCTTCCAGGGGGGCAACTTCCGCACCGCCAGCTCCGGCGCCAAGGTGGCATATTTCGGCAACCCTTCGGCGTAGGGCGGATAAGCCTCCCCACGGATTAGTGGCGCAAGATAGCGCCGCGCCCGCGCGGTGATCCCATAGCCATCGCGGCGGATGAATCCCGCGGGTAGTTTCTTTTCCCGGTTGGCAATCCTGGCCAGCGGTGCCTTGGAGACGCGCCAGCGATAGGGGCTGTCCGCACGGCGTTCAATGACGGGTATCACCGCATTTTCACCCGCAACGGCAAACTCGACGGCCGCGTGCCCGACAGCAAGGGCATGATCCAAATCGACCTGGGAGGCGATATGGCGTGCGGATCGCTGCAGGTAATCGGCGACCGCCCAGTGGTACTTATAGCCGAGACGATCCTTGACCCGGCTCGCCAGGTAAGGCGCCAACCCACCGAGCTGGGCATGTCCGAAGGCATCCCGGGTGCCGGCCTCGGAAAGAAAACGGCCGCTTGCATCGCGCACCCCTTCCGCGGCAACCACAACACAATAACCATTGCGCCGCACACAGGCATCGACCCGAGCCAGAAAATCTGCCTCATCGAAAGCGCGCTCAGGAAACAAGATCAGGTGTGGCGCCGCATCGGCGCCTTCGCCCGCGAGCCCGGCGGCGGCGGCGATCCATCCCGCGTTACGACCCATAACCTCGAAAATGAAAACCCGTGTCGAGGTCTCGGCCATGGAGGCCACGTCCAGCGCGGCCTCCCGAGTCGCCAGCGCGACATATTTCGCCACCGATCCAAAGCCCGGGCAACTGTCGGTCACCACAAGATCATTGTCCACCGTTTTGGGGATGCCGATACAGGCCAGCGGATAGCCCATGCGCCGGCCCAACCGGGAAATTTTATAGGCCGTATCGGCCGAGTCATTGCCGCCGTTGTAAAAGAAATAGCCGATGTCATACGCCCGAAACACCGCGATCAACCGTTCATATTGCGCTTTCGATTCTTCCAAACTTCCGAGTTTATAACGGCAAGAGCCGAAAACGCCGCCCGGCGTATATTTCATCGCAGTGAGCATCCGCTTCCTTATTTTCCCGGTATCGATGAGTTCCTCGCGCAAGGCGCCAAGGATGCCGTTGCGCCCGGCATAGAGTCGGCCGATAACATCACGGTGCTCGCGGCAGGATTCAATCACCGCTGCGGCCGTGGCATTGATCACGGCGGTAACCCCGCCGGATTGGGCATAAAAGGCGTTGCGCCGAACCATTTGACGGCCTCCTTAAACACGGGTTGGTATTCTGCCACAGTCGACCCGGATTGACGAATCAAACCATCTCGGCTACCTTTGCGCTTCGCGTCATCCCGACGCCAGCCATTTTAGTTGGAGGTTACAATCATGCGTATCATCCTGTTGGGAGCCCCCGGATCGGGCAAGGGCACCCAAGCCAAGCTCCTCAGCAGCCGCTATAAAATCCCCCAGGTAGCCACGGGGGATTTATTACGCGAAACCTTGGATTCGGGCAGTAAACTCGGGCAGCGGGCCAAGGAAGCCATGGACACCGGTCGCCTGGTTTCCGATGATATCGTGCTGGAGATCATTCGCGAGCGGCTGGCCCGTCCCGACGCCCAGGACGGGTTCATTCTCGATGGGTTTCCCCGCAATATTTCCCAGGCGAAATCGCTCGAAAAAATGCTCGCCAAAATTGAGCAGCCTCTCGATACGGCGCTACTGCTCGAGGCGGACCCCGATGCACTGATCCAGCGTCTTGCCGGGCGGTTAACTTGCCCGACCTGCGGCCGGGTCTACAATATCTACACCAAGCCGCCCCGAATCGAAGGCCACTGCGATCGCGACGGAACCGAGCTGACGCCCCGCAGCGACGACAACGAAACCACCATAGCCAACCGCTTGCGCGTGTTCGAGTCACACACCCGGCCCGTGGCGGAATTTTATGAGTCCCGGGAGAAACTCATCAAGATTGATGCTGAAGGAGAGATTAACGAGGTCGCCAAACGGCTCCGCGCGGCGCTCAGGCCTTACGTCTCCCGCAAAACCATAAAAAAATAATCCCTCCCAACGGCCAGATTCGCCATGGCGGTTTCCACCCCCGACCCGGTTGGGGAAATTGAAGCCAGGTCGAGAATCATGCAATGGCTTACACTCAAGAGCCGGTCGAACCTGGGAATGATCCGCCGTATTTTGAGGAGAGCCGAGCCAGGGGCAATGAATGGAAACATACGCGCAACAAAAGCATGGAATGGCCCTGGTTGCCGTCCCGGCAGGGCCGCGGGCGCCGAGGCATGAACCCACGAACCGGCCACCGAACCGAGCCTCCCATGTCGAATCGTAATTCCCGGGAACCCCCGCTGATTCGAGTACGCGGACTGAGCCGCATCTACCCCGAACAGCGCGGTGTTCACTCGCTACACTTTACCCTCCATCGGGGTGAAGTCCTGGTGCTTCTCGGTCCCAACGGGGCCGGGAAAACCACCACGCTATCGATGCTTTGCACCATGCTCGCCCCCCACGGCGGGAGCATTCAAATCGCCGGGTTCGATCTTGCCAGATCGCCACGGCAGGCAAAACGCGCCTTGGGCTATCTCCCCGACCCCCCCCCGCTCTACCCGGAAATGACCATCAAGCAATATCTCGGATTCTGTGCCCGCTTGCATGGTATAAGCCGCCGGGAAACGCCGGCGGCCGTTGCCACGGCATGCCGCCTGACGGGGCTGACGGCGGTCGAAAACCGCTTGATCGAACACCTTTCCCGGGGCTATCGCCAGCGTGCCGGCATTGCCCAGGCCCTGGTGCACCAACCCGAAGTGGTGATCCTGGACGAGCCCACGGCGGGGCTGGATCCCCTGGAGGCTCACCGCATACGAGCCCTGATCGGCGAACTGAGACGGGACCACGGCATTTTACTCTCGACCCATCTACTCGCCGAGGCCGCCGCGATCGCCACCCGGGTATTGATTCTCGACCATGGGCATATCGTCCATGAAACCCGGCTCGATCACCCGGGCGCGGCGCCCCTGCGCCTGCGGCTCAATCTCGGCGCCCCGCCCGATGAATCCCGGCTCGGGACAATTCCCGGCGTCGCCGCGGTCGAGACTCTTGATGCCGGAAACTTCCTGCTGCTTGCCGAACCCGGGCACGACCCCCGCGAGGCCATTGTCCGGGCCGCCCTCGACTACCACTGGAAAATCCTGGCCCTGGCGCCCCATCACCCCTCACTCGAAAATCTTTTCCTGCGCGTCATCGCCGGGCGGGAAACGGCATGAAAGCGACGCTCCTGATCGGCCGCCGCGAACTACGCGCCTTTTTCCGTACCCCGCTGGCCTGGCTGATCCTGGCCGGAAGCACCTTTGTCATGGCCTGGGTCTTTCTCTGGTACGTTCAGCGGTTTCTCGAACTTCAACCCCGGCTGCCCGCCGCCGGTCCCGGTGTCAGCGCGTTGGTCGCCTCGCCGATGCTGTTCTGGGCCGGTATCCTGCTCGTGCTGATCACCCCGCTGTTGGCCATGCGGCTGATCGCCGGGGACCGGGCGCGCGGTTCGTTCGCCCTGCTACGGACGGCGCCCATCTCCAGCACCGCCATCGTGCTGGGGAAGTACCTCGCCCTCGAATGCCTCCTGGGGCTCGTCATTGCCGTGGCGATCGCCATGCCGCTGACGCTTCAGCTCGGAACCTCGCTCGACTTCGGCCGCCTCCTGGCGGCCACGGTCGGCCTGCTCCTGCTCGCCGCCGCCTTCGGCGCCATCAGCCTGTGCCTGTCGGCATTCGCGCCTCACCCCGCGGCCGCCGCCTTCGGCAGCTTCGCCGTTCTACTGATTCTATGGCTATTCAACCTGGCCTCCAAGACGGCTGCCGGCGCCGACTCGGCACTGGCCTATCTGTCCCCCGGGCATCATCTCATGCCGCTGCTGGCGGGCGAGGTATCGAGCGCTGACATCGCCTATTTCCTGATCGTCACGGCGTTCTTCCTGGGCCTTGCGGCCTGGAAGCTCGACCTGGATCGCCTCGGTGCCTGAACCGATGCCGAAATATTTTCCCCGCCGCGTCCGCCGATGAGCCGAAACCGGCGAACCCGCGCGCTCCTGCGCCTGCGCAACCTGTCGCTGCTCGGGCTGATGCTCCTGTTCGCCGGGCTCGGAGCCTGGACCAGCCAAACCTGGGTACTGCATGCGGACTGGACCTACACCCGGGCGAACAGCCTGCGCCGGGCCAGCCTCCAAGTGCTCGCCAAGCTCACCCGGATGGTGACCATCACCGCCTTCGTGCGCCCCGGTACCCCGCTCGCAAACGCCGAACGGATCCTGCTCTCACGTTATCATCGCGCCGACCCCCGGATCCGCATCCGCTACCTCGGCCCCGACACCGCCCTGGGCAAGATGCGCGCCCTGGGAATCACCGCCGTTGGCACCCTCTACCTGCAATACGGCAAGCGCGGTCTCAAGCTCACGCGGGTAAGCGAGACCGGCATCACCAATGCCTTGCTTCGCCTTGTCCGAACCCGTCACGCCTTGATCGTGTTCACCACCGGTCACGGCGAAGCCAACCCCGGGCAACCCGGGGATCACAGCTACGGCCGCTTCGCTGCCACCCTGGAACAGCAGGGATTCCGAATCAAGACACTCAATCTTGCCCGCGACTCCCGCCTCCCGCCGAAGACCGCCCTGGTGGTCATTGCCGGGCCGCGGACCCGGTTCCTGCCCGCCGAGGTCAAGGCCCTGGAACGCTGGATCGGACACGGGGGAAATCTCCTATGGCTGCGTAACCCGGGACCCGGCCACGGGCTGGGGCCCATAGCGCAACGACTGGGCCTCGGGTTGCTCGACGGAACCATCCTGGATGCCACATCGAGCCGCTTCGGTATCAACAACGCCCTCGCGCTGGTCATTACCAAGTATGAGAGTTCCCCCATTACCCGAAACTTCAATTTCAACACCCTGTTTCCGGATACCACCGGCTTCCGGGTACGCCCAACCACCGGCTGGCACCACCAGGTGTTGATCCGCAGCCGCGGGCTCCCCGTGAGCTGGCTGGTCAGGGGGCCGCTGCGCACGGGCGTAGTGCAATACCGCCCGGAAAGCGATATCGCCGGGCCACTGCCGATTGCGGTCGCCTTCAATCGCGCCACGGCCCGGGGCATGCAGCGCATCGTGGTGATCGGCAACGCCGGCTTCCTCGCCAACGGCTTTCTCAACTACGGCGGCAACCTCAGCCTCGGGCTCAACCTGTTCAACTGGCTGGTCAATGCCCGGCATTTCATGAACATCAGCCCCCCGGCAAGTCCGGACCGCACCCTGGCCCTGTCCGTTCCCGAGCAGGCCGGGATCGGCCTGGGATTTCTTGCCGGCCTGCCGCTGGCGTTCCTACTCGCGGCCTTGGTCGTGTGGCTGCGCCGCCGCCGCGGATAAGCACCGGCCCATGCCCGAATTACCCGAAGTCGAAACGACCCGCCGGGGACTCGAACCATATGTATCCGGGCGGCGCATCGAGACACTCGCCATCCGCGAGCGCCGACTGCGTCAACCCATACCCGGCGACCTGGAAAACCACCTGCGCGGGAGCCGCATCACCTCCCTGCGCCGCCGGGGCAAATACCTCCTGCTGGATACCGAGCACGGAACCGTCCTGATTCATCTCGGCATGTCCGGGTCGCTCCGGGTACTGGCCACACCCGCGCCAGCGGGTCCCCATGAACACTACGACCTGGTGCTCGAGCGGGGCCTGCGCATCCGTTACCGCGACCCCCGCCGTTTCGGCCTGCTTCTCTGGGCCGGAGCGACACCGGAAACCCACCCCCTCATCGCCCGGATCGGCCCCGAACCCCTCGGCGACGACTTCGACGGCGCCTACCTGTTCCGCCTGGGCCACACCCGACGCAGGTGCATCAAGGCCTTCCTCATGGATTCCACCGCGGTGGCGGGAGTAGGCAATATTTACGCCAGCGAGGCGCTATTCCGTGCCGGCATTCACCCGGCACGGGCGGCCGGGCGCATCGCCGCATCACGCTACGCCCGCCTCGCGCAAGCCGTGCGGGAGGTACTCGAAGAAGCCATCACCCAGGGCGGTACGACCCTACGCGACTTCGTGACCGCCGCCGGGCGGCCGGGCTACTTTCAACTTCAGCTCAAGGTGTATGGGCGCGCCGGAGAACCCTGCCCGCGCTGTGCCACCCCCCTGCGATGCAGCCGCATCGCCCAGCGCGCAAGCTACTTTTGCCCCCGTTGCCAACATTGAAACCCGCCCTCGGAGGATTCAAGCCCCGATCCCGGCCGGGTGATCCCGGATAAACCATGTGCCCAGTCCGGTAACCCGGCACAACGGGCGCATACATAGGTGCGTCCTTACTTTGGAGCAGCTCCGCATAGCTACGGCTACGGGTGAGACAGAATGCACAGCTTAAATTCAGGTGCTTTCTGTCTTGACAATGGCGTCCACTTTAGTGCAGGCGGAGCAAGACAGGCGGATCGCATTTTCGCGACTTTAAAGCGCACGGGGCTCCCCGGTAACGCGGGGAGCCGCCTTTTCCGTCGGTGCGGCGGGATCGGCCTCGATCCGACAGGCTTCGATCAGTGGCTTCGGCCGTCGAAAGGTTCCCGGTCCCGGTTGTGGGGTTCCAGGCCCTTGGTGACCTGGCGCCATTGTTGTGGATTCAACAGGGTACGGAATTTTTGTACGGTAGCTATATTTATGCGCAACAGCCGGGAATAGGCTTGGTCCAGTCGTCGGACGACAAGGCTTACCTGGGATGCAGAGGCTCCCGTGAGCAGCAGGTGACGCAGCCGCAGCCGGCTCTTGCGCATCGCCTGCATGAGCGGGATCACCCGGCGCAGGGTTTCGTTACGCCACACGGCGATCTTGGCGGCTTGATCATTGCTCAAATCGAGAGCATAAGCATAACGGTTGACCCGGCGGGCGATCTGCAATCCCAGGGACGGGTGGGGCCGAAATCGCCCCGGATGTCGGAACGAGTGCCGCATGTGCGCTGCAGCCGGGGGCGGCATGGTGGGAGTCTCGGTTGGCACGCGCATAGTTTCTGCGGATGGGGTAGCGAGCGCGAATGGGAGCGCGATAAACGCGAATAACCCCAGGGTGAAAGCAGGTCGGATCAATCGGGTCATGAGGGTCTCCTTGCTGGATTGGTGGTAGTGCCGGAATACCACAAAAACAACGTGCGGAAGACGGTGAGGTTGACAAGGGTGGCGGGCATCGAACCTTCCCACCGGAAGGGCCGGAGTCTTGGCAAGCAGGAATCGACCCTGCCTGCCGGAGGCCGCCTTGCGTCTTGTCCCCACCATGATTATGCTTTTGGTAACTGCTACGAGTGTGCCAATGTGCGTCCCCTGTTTGTCTCGCTGGCAATTTTGCTGATGACGGGCTGTTCGGCCGCGCTGCCCTCGTCGCCCGCGGTGACGCTCGGCTACCGGGTGTTGCCGGCCGGCGCCAGAGGATTACGGGTGGAAGTACACCTACATCCGGCGCGGGCGCTGGGAGCCGCCGTGTTGTGGTTCGAGGCACCGGGCTGGAGAGTCACCCCGTCAAAGTATCGCTTCGCCAATCTTGCCTCGCCGCCCGCGCCGCCTCCGGCGAGGAATCCCCGGGGACCGTATCCCCTGCCCCCAGGCCTGATTCGTACCTTCCTGCTCGAGCCCGGCGATAACCCGGCGCTACGCGCCCGGCTGGTGATCAAAACCGGGCACGGCGTGGTGGTGCGACCCGTCCTGCTCAATCCGCAAATTACCCAAGGATCGGCTGGGAAGCCGCACTGAAATTATACCGGCCCCGCGGTCTCTCGGCTTCTTGAGCGAAGTTTAGCGATCCCGCCTTCGCCCCACCCCACGCGGGATTGTCCCGAGTCCCCGCTTCTCCCGTCAACATTGCCACCGGTGACGGTTCCGTTCAATTTCTTGTTATCCCGAATTTCCTGGCGTATTATCCCCCCGATGAGTAAGCCACATAATACCGGGAAGGGAGATGCAATGATTCACCGGGCAATTCGTTACACGGTCGCCGTCATGGCGAGCCTCTTGGCCATCAATGTCGCGGCGGCGGCGAGCGCGCCGCCTTTTGCTCCCAGGGCGCCGCTGACCGAGCGGCGGGCTGCGGCCTATCACTACCCGGTCATGCGCCTGCCCTCCGGGCAGACCAATGTGGCGCAACTGATCCGGGCACTGCGGGTGCGCCACGCGCTGACCCGCGCCGCCGGCTCGGTACCGATCAGTTGGACCTTCCTGGGACCAAGCAATATCGGCGGGCGCATCAACGCGATTCTTACCGACCCCGCCGACCCGCAGCATCTGCTCGTCGGCAGTGCTGGCGGCGGGCTGTTCGTGAGTACCGATGCGGGTGCGCAGTGGAAAAATGTCGATGATTTTCTTGCCAGCCTCGCCGTTTCGAGCCTGGCCCGCGCTCCCGGCGGCACGCTTTACGCCGGCACCGGGGACCAGTTCAACTCCCCCCGCCGGGGCGTGGGAATCCTTGCCTCGACCGACGGTGGCCAGAGCTGGAATCCGCTGGCCGCCACCGATCCGGCCGGCAACAGCGACTGGTATTACGTCAACCACATCGCCATCAACCCCAACGGCGTGATGCTGGTGGCCACGGGGGTCGGCTCCAACACGGCCTGGGGCGGTATCTACCGCAGCACCGATGGGGGGCAAAGTTTTACCCGGGTGGCGGCCGGGGCCAGTCTCGACGTGGTGTTTGATCCGCGGCAACCCTCTGATGCGGTGGCCGAGCTTGAAAACGGCAGCGTAATCACCTCGAGTAACGCCGGGCAGAGTTGGAGTGCGCCGGTCACATTGGTCTCCGGCGGCGGGCGCATTGCCCTGGCTTTTGCCCACGATGTCGCCCACGCGGGCTGGATCTATGCCCTGGTGGATAATTCCCCCTCCAAACCGCCGAGCGGCGAGATCTTCCTCAGCAAGAATGACGGCAAGACCTGGGCCCAGGTAAGCCAGGCGAGCCAGGCGGCTTTGCTCTGCGCCGGCTCGGGCGGCAACCAGTACTGCCAGGGCAACTACGACGATCTGTTGTGGGTGGATCCGACCAATGCCCTGCACCTGGTGGCGGGCGGGATCGACCTGTTCCAGTCCAGCGACGGCGGTGCCCAGTGGTCGATGATCGGCAACTGGGTGGATTATCCCCGCTCGCCACACGCCGACCAACATGCAATCGCCGCCTCGCCCGGATACAACGGCGGCACCGACAGTACGGTGTATATCGGCAATGACGGCGGTATGTGGCAGGCGACGAACATCAACACCGTGACGCCGAGCAGCGGCTGGGTCGAGCGCAACACCGGGCTTGCCGTCACCCAATTCTATGGAGTCGCGGGGCATGCCGCGGTGGTGGCCTCGCAAAACGGTGGTATCGTGCCGGTTATCGGTGGCACGCAAGACAATGGTACCGAGCTTTATAACGCACAGCGCACGACTCCGAGCGGGTGGAACATTATCTTTGGCGGTGACGGCGGCCAGACCGCGGTCGATCCCGGCGATGGGAACTATCTCTACGGCGAATATACCAATCTCGATCTTTTCTACTCGAGTGACGGGGGACTGCAAGCCCGGGAATTCTCTACCTTGCCGACCGACAGCAATGGCGCCGCCACGGCAAACTTTATTGCTCCTTTCGTGCTCGATCCAGCGACGCCGAATGCGATGTTCGCCGGGGGGCAATCGTTGTGGTATGGCACCGGAATTCGCAGTGGCAACCCGACCTGGCGCAGCCTGAACGGCACTACGCTACCGAAAACCAGCCTTATCAATGCCATCGGGGTTTCGCCCGCGAACGCCAATGCGGTTTGGGTGGGACTGAACAACGGGCAGATCTGGGCGAGCAGTAACGCCCTGGCCCAGGCACCTACCTGGACCCGGGTCGGAAGCGGGGTGCTACCGGACGCGCTGCCTACCGGTATCAGCTTCCAGCCCGGCAATCCGCAGGAGATGGCGATCTCCTATTGGGGGAGAACCACCCAGGGCAACCTCTGGCTCAGCAAAAACGGGGGCCAGACCTGGGCCGATGTCGCCCAGGGCCTGCCGCCGGTGCCGGTAAATAGCGCGGCGATCGATCCGACCAATGCGAGTATTCTCTATGCTGGGACCGCGGTCGGATTCTTTGTAAGCACCGATGGCGGCAAGACCTGGAGTACCGCCGCCGCCGGACCCGCCAATGTCACCGTGAACCAGGTTAGGTGGTTCGACACCCAATCGCGCGAATTACTCCTTGCCACCAATGGACGTGGTGTTTGGTATGGCAGTGTGGGCGCCGCGAACCCGGCTCCTGTGTTGCAGTCGATTTCGCCCGCAAGCGCCACCGTAGGGGCCGCGGCACTCGACCTGAGCGTGAGCGGAAGTGGTTTTGTTACGGCGAGCCGGATCGAGTGGAACGGGACGGCGCTGGTGACGAGCTATGTTTCGGCCTCCGAACTCAAGGCCCAGGTCCCGGCAAGCGATCTCACCCA
>Ga0256829_1000679_pt1 | contig 32105 bp, 25 predicted proteins | sample 131447metaG_FD_185979 | JGI IMG/M metagenome (GOLD analysis project Ga0256829, IMG submission 185979) | Hydrothermal vent microbial communities from Lau Basin, Pacific Ocean - 131-447 | ecosystem: Environmental > Aquatic > Marine > Hydrothermal vents | place: Pacific Ocean: Lau Basin | collected... | reverse complement strand
AAGCAAACTACCTTCAAGGAAATTCCCTTGAAGTGCTCTTTGAAAATCTGTTGTTACTTTTTTACACATCCTTATTGGCTTTTTAGTGATTTTTTGCTAAAAACCTTTATTTATTATAGGATTGCTTTTTTCAGTATTATAGTGCAAAATTTTATTAAAGGCAAATATTTTTCCACTTATAATAAAAAATTATCTTTGATATAATTTTATAAAAAAGGTTATTATGAAAGCCGGATTTGTTTTAAAGCCAAAAGATACGCTAAAAATAAAAGATATGTTTTTAAAAATAAAATCTGTTTTTGAAAAATATAATATAGAAGTTTTAATTGATTTAGTGTCAGCAAAAGCTATAGGGCTTTTAGGTGTTGAATTTGAGAGTATGTGTAAACAGGTCGATTTTATTGTAGCACTTGGTGGAGATGGAACTCTTATTTCAGTCTCAAGAAGAGCTTATAAGTTTGATAAGCCAATTCTTGGTATAAATGCAGGGAATTTAGGATTTTTGACAGATATCAATCCTGATAATATAGAAGAATTTATTAAAGATTTTTTAAACAAAAATTATAGAATTGATGAAAGAATGGTTATTGAAATAGGATATAAAAACAAAACTCTATATGCTTTTAACGATGTTGTAATAAGTAAAGATGTAATATCTTCTATGATAAATATTCAGGTTGATACAAATGAGAGATTTTTAAATACTTATAGAGGTGACGGACTTATATTTTCAACTCCCACAGGCTCTACGGCTTATAATTTAAGTGCAGGAGGTCCTGTTGTATATCCGTTGACGGAGAGTTTTATACTCACACCTATATGTCCGCATTCTCTATCGCAAAGGCCTCTTGTTTTGCCTAGTGATTTTATTATTACGGCATCTGTAAAAGAAAATATTTCAAAGCTTATAATAGACGGACAGGAAATTTATTCACTTGATGATAAAATTATATTAAAAAAAGCAAAAAGAAAAGCAAAATTGATTCATAGGGTTGAGAGAAATTATTTTGATGTTTTAAGAGAAAAGCTTAATTGGGGTGAGGGTAAATGTTAGAGAGAGTTTATATAAAAGAGTATGTTACTTTTGAAGAAGTTGAGCTTGAATTTAATGAAATTGAAATGGAATTTAGCAAAGGTTTAATCGTTTTTACAGGTCCAAGTGGAGCTGGAAAGTCTGTTTTGATTAGAGGGATTTTATCTATTTTCGGATATTTTGATGTAAATGCAAAAATTAGTGAAGCCATTGTAAATAATAAAATAGATTTGGAAAAATATGGGCTTGAAAATGATGAAGAGATAATTTTTAGACAAATTAAGAAAAATAAAAACAGATATTTTATAAACAATCAAGCTGTCAGTAAAAAAGTAATAAGAAAAATTGCAGATGAATTTATAGATTATCTCTCTTTAAGGGAAATTGAAGAATTTAAAAATGAAAATATAATTTCAGTTTTAGATAAAATTGTTAAAGAGAAAAATTATTATGTTAAGTTGGAAGATTATAAAAAAGAATTTTCAAAATACAAAGAAAAACAAAAACAGTTAAATGAAATTTTAAATAAAGAAAAAACAGCAAAAGAAAGAGTCGAATTTTTAAAATTTGAACTTGATAAAATTAATGCTATAAATCCTAAAGTAGAAGAGTTTGATGAACTTATGCATATAAAAAAAGACCTTTCAAAACTAGAAAAAATAAAAGAAAAGGCTTTTGAAGTAGAAAAAATATTTGAATTTGAAAATAAAATTTATGAATTCTTGGAAATGATAGATTTTGAAAATGAATTTTTTTCAACAGCTATGAATGAGCTTAGAATTTCCTTAGATAAAGCTTATGAAAAAGAAGAATTTTTACAAAGTATTGATATTGAAGAAGTTTTAGACAGACTTTCAAAACTTCAAGAACTTATAAGAAAATTCGGTTCTATTGAAGAGGCACTTAATTATGCCGAAGAAAAGCAAAAAGAGCTTAGTGCTCTTGAAAATATTTCTTTTGAAAAAGAGAATTTGCAAAAAGAGATTAAAGAACTTAAAGAAGAGTTAAAACAAAAAGCCTCTTATTTGCATCAAAAAAGAGTGGAAGTTTTAAAAATATTTGAAGAAAAGATTAATTATTTTTTAAAAAAACTTTATATGCCAGAAGTTAAAATGGTTTTAAATAAAACTTTTTTATATGAACTAGGGGAAAGTGAAGCAAAAATAATTCTTAATGATATTGATATAAATGCTATTTCAACAGGAGAGTTTAACAGGCTTAGAGTTGCACTGCTTGGAGCAAAACTTGAATATACAAATGAAGAAAAAACGCTTTTTTTAGATGAAATAGATGCCAATTTGAGCGGTGAAGAGAGTATGAGTGTGGCTGAGGTGTTAAAACTTCTTAGCAAAAAATATCAGATTTTTGCTATTTCCCATCAGCCTCAGCTTGCAAGTGTGGCAAATAAACACTTTTTGGTAACAAAAAAAGAGAATAAATCTTTTGTAAAAGAGCTGAATAAAAACGGAAGAATAAAAGAAATAGCAAGAATCATAGGCGGAAAAGAGAAATCTCAAAAAGCACTTGATTATGCAAAAGAACTTTTAAAGGAAAATAATGGTTAATATTTTATTAAAAAGAATAAAAAACCTTGAAGAAAAATTAAATATGATTTCAAAAGAAAATGAAGAAGCAAAAAATGAGCTTTTGGAACTTTATAAACAGTGCAAAGTGTCAAAAGATAAAAAAGAGCTTTTCAAAAAGAAACTTTTAAAAGCTCTTAATAAAATAAAAAGTATAAATGAAGAAAATTTTTTTGATGATAATATTTTAAAATATAAAGCATTTTTAGATATTTGTAAAAATCTTAATAAAGGATATTTTGTATTTATAGAAGCTGATTATTCTCATGATATACAAAAATTTATTTTGGGATTTTTGATAAATAAAATAAGTCCTTTTTTTACAATTTATGAAAATACAGTTATAGGTCTTGTTGATGAAAAACAGTATGAAAACTTAAAAGCTATCAAAATAATTACATATTATAATTCTGATAATGCAGAATTTAATGATATAGATTTATATAAAATATTTTTTGATACGGATGATTACAATTTTTTGGTATTAGAAAAAGCAAAAAAAATTTTTCAAGAATTTAGACTTAGACCTGCATATAAAAATAAACATTTTATTGAATATTCTTTAATAAAAAATAAAATTATTGATTTTGAAAGAGAAAAATTAAATAAACAAAAAGGAAAATATGCTTTTATTTATGAAAAAACATATCCCAATCTTGAGATTGACTTGAAACGGGAAATAAAAAATCTTCCTTTTATTTTAGCATTGCTTGAGAGAATAGATAAAGAAATGAATGAAATAAAAAAATCAAAAGGGACAATAAATGTTGTAAACAGAATGCTTAATTTTATTGATTTACATTTGTCAGAAAGCGGAATAAGCGAAGAAGTGAAATTTCTTAGAACAAAACTTAGTGAATAAAGGAGGATTTATGAGCTGTCTTGTTGAGTTTGCAATGTTTCCAACAGATAAGGGTGAGAGTGTAAGTAAATATGTCAGCAGAATTATTAAGATGTTTGAAAAAAGCGGATTAAATTATCAGCTGACTCCAATGGGGACGATATTTGAAGTAGATACGATTGAAAAAGTCACAGATGTTATAAATAGAGCCTATAAGGAGCTTGAAAGTGATTGTAACAGAGTTTATACAACAATAAAAATGGATATAAGAAAAAATAAAAATAATAGAATGAAGAAAAAAATAGAATCTGTTATGAAAAATATTAAAGAGTAAAATTATTATGTTAAGTAAATTTATTTATTATTTAGAGAAATAGAGACTTTAGTCCCATTATTAAAAATTAAAATATATTACTTTTAATTGTTAGGAATTTTTGAAAAGTTGTAAATGGTATTGAAATTATTATTAATGGAAATTTAATGAAAAAATAATTAAAATTTAATGAAAGGTAAAAATGGATAGATTATATGCTCCTTGGAGAAGGGAATATCATATTAAAAATAATAAAAAAATAAATGAAAAATGCGTTTTTTGCGCTATTGCCGCTTCTGCTGAGAATGATGAAGATAATCAGGTCTTTTACAGAGATAAGATATGTTTTTTTGTAATGAACAGATTTCCTTATAATCCTGGTCATTTTATGATTATTCCAAATAGACATATTGGAAAATATGAAGATTTAAATGAAAAAGAGGTGACTCATATAGCTAAAATTGCTAAAATTGGATGTAAAATTTTAAAAGATTTTGGGGCTGATGGGATTAATATGGGATGGAATTTGGGTTTTGACGGGGGAGCCGGGATTCCTGGGCATATTCATCTTCATATGGTGCCAAGATTTAAAAGAGATACGAATATGATGACAACACTGTTTGATACCAGGGTTTACAGTGCTGATTTTGATAAGGTTTTTGAGGAGATTAAAAAAATCTCTAAAAATTATCTTTGATAAATAAAATCTACATCTTCTGGGTAGGTTGGAATAAAAATAGAAGTTTTAAGAGGTTTTGTGGAAGTGTTTGAAAAAGTAATAGTTACTAAATTTCCGGCGTCATCTTTATAATGAAGTGATTTAATTGTTTTATCATAAACAAAATATACTTTTTTATTATTAATTTTAGTTACATAAAAATTTTTCTCTTTTTTTGCGTTTTTTAGAATGTTTTGAAGTGTAAATTTCGGTCTTTTCGAAATGGTAACCTGCATCAAATTCGGTTCATAAACATATACTTTTTCATTAATCCAGATATATTTTTTTACAGGATAAGAATATTTCCATAAAATTTGGTCGTTTTTATAAAAAATCTTACCTTTATAATATAGTTTTTTTCCATTATTATTGATTGTTTGAGTGAAGTTTGCTTCAAAATTGTTTGGAAGGGTTAAAGCATTCATATAAGAAAACAATAAAACCAATGTAAATATAAGATGTTTCATTTTTAACTCTTTTTTATGTTATTATAACAAAAAAATTTTAAAGGCCTTTTAGAATGGTAAAAAGTGTATTTAGAAAAATTATCGGGACAAGAAACGACAGAGAGCTTAAAAAGTATCAAAAAAGAGTAAAAGAGATTAATGCTTTAGAACCTAAATATGAAAAAATGAGTGATGAAGAAATTAAAAATGAATTTAACAATATTAAATCAAAAGTTTTAGATGAAATTAAAAACGGAGCCGATGAACAGGCTACTTTAAATAAATATTTAAATGATGTATTTGCAATGACAAGAGAAGCTTCTAAACGTGTTTTAAATATGAGACATTTTGATGTGCAGTTAATTGGTGGTATGGTTTTACACGAAGGTAGAATTGCTGAAATGAAAACAGGAGAAGGTAAAACGCTTGTTGCTACTTTAGCTGTTATTTTAAATGCAATACTAGCAAAAGGTGTGCATGTTGTTACTGTAAATGATTATCTGGCTCAAAGAGATGCAAATGAAATGAGTAAATTATATTCTTTTTTTGGATATACAACAGGAGTTGTTATAGCTAATATGGAAGATTATGAAAGAAAAAAAGCATATGAATGCGATATTACCTATGCAACTAATAATGAACTTGGATTTGATTATTTAAGAGATAATATGGCTTTTGATATAGAACAAAAAGTTCAAAGAGGGCACTATTATGCAATAGTGGATGAAGTGGATTCTATTTTAATTGATGAAGCTAGAACTCCGTTAATTATCTCAGGACCTGCCAGTAAAAGAGAAGAGAATTATCTTTTAGCTGACAAAGTTGCAAAACAACTTATTAAAGATAAAGATTTTAAAGTAGATGAAAAAGACAGGCTTGTTTTACTCACAGAAGAAGGGCTTACAAAAGCAGAAAAACTTTTTGGAGTTGGTAATTTATATGAACCTGATAATGCCATTTTGGCTCATCATCTTGACCAGGCGCTTAAAGCTAATTATCTTTTTCAAAACGGAAAAGATTATATTGTAAGAAGCGGAGAAGTTTTAATTGTTGACGAGTTTACTGGAAGAATTAGCGAAGGAAGAAGATTTAGTGAAGGTCTTCATCAAGCACTTGAAGCAAAAGAAGGTGTTGAAATTCAAGAAGAATCACAAACCTTTGCGGAAATTACATATCAAAATTATTTTAGATTATATGAAAAATTAGCTGGGATGACTGGAACAGCTCAGACAGAAGCTACAGAATTTATAGAAATTTACGGGCTTGAAGTTATTTCTATTCCGACAAATAAGCCTATTGCAAGAGTTGATAAAAATGACCTTGTTTATAAAACAGCAGAAGAAAAATTTGAAGCAGTTGTTAAAAAAGTAAAAGAATTAAATCAAAAAGGTCAGCCTGTTTTAATAGGAACCACTAGTGTTGAAAAGAGTGAATATTTAAGTAATTTGCTAAAAAAAGAGAAAATTCCTCATACTGTTTTAAATGCAAAACATCACAAAAAAGAAGCTGAAATTATTGAAAAAGCAGGTGAGAGGGGTGCTGTTACAGTTGCTACAAATATGGCTGGTAGAGGAGTTGATATTAAACTTAAAGATGAAATAAAAGAAATTGGCGGACTTTATATAATTGGGACTGAAAGACATGAAAGCAGAAGAATTGACAATCAGCTAAGAGGTCGTTCAGGTCGTCAGGGAGACAAAGGAGAAAGCCAGTTTTATCTTTCACTTGAAGATGATCTGTTAAGAATCTTTGGAAGTGACAGAATCAAAAATATTATGGATAGACTGGGAATTGAAAGAGGAGAACATATTGATTCTAAAATAGTTACCCGTTCAATAGAAAAAGCGCAAAAAAAAGTGGAAACTATGCATTTTGAAAGTAGAAAACATATCTTAAAATATGATGATGTTGCAAATGAACAAAGAAAAGTTATTTACACATTTCGTGACCAGCTTTTAGACCCTAATTATGATATAACACAAAAAATAGATGAAATAAAAGATGATTTTATAGATTATGTTTTGAATTTGAGTGATGTAATTCCTGGTATGCCAAAAGATGATATAGATATCGAAAAGCTAAAAGCACATCTTAAAGAATATATGGGAATTGATTTTAATGAAGAAGAACTCAAAAAAGATTATGATGAATTAAAAGAGTTTATTTCTAAAAAAATAGACGAATATTTAAAAGAAAAATTTAAAGATGTTCCTGAAGATGAGCAAAAAAGAATTTTAAGGCAGGTTTTTTTACAAGTACTTGATGAATCTTGGAGAGATCATTTGTATATGATGGATATTATGAAGACAGGTATCGGACTTAGAGGTTATAATCAAAAAGATCCATTGGTTGAATATAAAAAAGAGAGTTTTCAACTTTTTGAAGAACTTATAGAAAGAATTAAAGTAGAAACTATGAAAATCCTTCATACTCTTGAACTTAGATTTGAAGAACCAGAAATAGATGATGATCTTATGGAATTTATGAAAGCTTTGGAAGATAGTAAAGGTAAAAATATAGAAGAGATTATGGGACTTATGCCTGAGGTTCCGGCAAATATGGAAGAAAAAAGTGTAGATGAAATTATGAAGGAACTTGAAACAAAAACCGCTATGCTTCAAAATGAATTAAAAACAAAAGTAAAAAGAAATGACCCATGTCCTTGTGGAAGTGGTAAAAAATATAAAAATTGCTGTGGAAAAAGTCCTAAGTTTTAATAAGAGTTTTTTAACTCTTAAACTTTTTTAAAGGTTAATATTGAATAAAAAATTTGTTACTTTTATAATAAAAAAATATCTTCGTTTTGATAAAAAACACCCTTTTATTTATATCAGTTTTATTTTAGCTTTTTTGGGAATTATGACAGGAGTAGCCACACTTATAATTGCCATGGGTATAATGAATGGAATGGATAGGGAGTTTGAAAAAAAACTAAAAGTTATGAATTATCCAATAACTGTTTATTCATCTTTAATTAATGTTGATGATAATACTTTAAGATATCTTAAAAAAAAGTTTCCTTCATTCAAATATTCCCCTTATATTGAAACAAGCGCTGTTATACAAAAAGACGGGCTAAATGGAATAATGCTTTATGGTGTTAATTTCAAAAAAGAAGCAAAAATTAATTATATTTTTGCAAAAGCAATAAAGGGTATTAAAAAACCAGGTCTTTTTGATGTTGTTGTAGGTAAAACTCTTTTTGGAGATATGGGAGCTTATAAAGGTGAAAAGGTTGTAATGATTTTTTCTAAATTGACTCCTCTTGGATTTGGAATTACCCCTTTACTCAAAAAAGTTAAAATAGTCTCTTATTTTAAAAGCGGACTTATTGCTTATGATAAAGGAATTGGATATATGAATATCAAAGGGCTAAAAAGAATTTTAAATCAAAATTATTACAGCGGTATTCATATCTGGACACCTAATCCTTTTAAAGATATAAAAAAAATAAAAAAAATACTTCCACCAGGTATAGGAATTGTAGGATGGTGGCAGCAAAATGGAAATTTTTTTGCTGCTCTTAGAATGGAAAAGAGGGCGCTTTTTTTGGTTTTGATGTTAATTATTATTGTTGCGGCTCTTAATATTATAAGTTCACTTCTTATGATGATTATGAGTAAAAGAAAAGAAATAGCTTTAATGCTCAGCCTTGGGGCTACTAAGAAAGAGATAAAATCAATTTTCTTAAGACTTGGAATGATTATTGGAATAGGAGCTATTTTTGTAGGGTCAATGGTAGGACTTTTTGGAATATGGCTTTTAAAAAATTTTGATATTATTAAACTTCCTGCAGATGTTTACGGAGTTAGCAGACTTCCAGTAGATTTAAGTTCAACTGATTTTATTTTAATAAACATAGGAGCTTTTATTATAGTACTTCTTTCAAGTATATATCCAGCAATCAAAGCTGCAAATACAGATGTTTTAGAAACTCTTAGGTATGAATAAAGAGAAAGTTTGAAAAAAAATATTAATTATTTTAATTTTCACTACTTTTTATTATTTCTTTTTACTCCAATGAGCATATAATGCAGGTAATAAGTTTGTACTAAGTAATGCACTCCATATTATACCACCCATAATAACTATAGCAAGGCTTTGTTCTGGGGCAGCGCCTTTTCCCCATCCTAATGCAGTTGGGAGCATTCCTAAAATAGCTGTTATAACAGTTAGGAAAATTGGACGAAAACGGACACGAACACCTTCGTAAACAGCATCTATTTTTTTCATCCCTTGCTTTTCATATTGTCTAACATAATCCAATAATACAATGCCATGATTTAGACTTATTCCAATTAGTGTAAAAAAGCCTATTATTCCAATTGCATTTAATCCTACTCCGCTTATACCTAATGCCAAAGCTCCTCCGGTAAAAGCTAGAGGAATTTGTAATAAAATTATCCAAGGAATTAATATTTTTTCGAACTGAAATATTAAAATAGCAAGGATTGTTATGAAAGCTATTATTGTTGCGGCTCCTAATATAAAAAGAGCATGTTTTAGTTGAGGCAATAATCCTCCGAATTTAATGTAATATCCATGAGGTAATTTAATAGATGAAAGAGTTTTTTTTGCTTTGATAACTGCATTATTTAATGAAGTGATTGGAATGGCCGTAATATCTAATTCTCTGGTTCCATTAAAATGTCTAATTCTATTCGGAGCTGATACAAAATTGATTTTAGCTAATTTCTTTAATGGTATCCATCCTTTTTGTGTATGAATGAGTAAGTTATTTAATTGATGTATATTTAGGTTATGAACTTTTTTTAAACGCATATATACATCTATTGAATAATCGTTATGAGGAATTTGTGCTAAAACTTTTCCACCAAGTAATAGAGCTAATTTTGTTTGTAATGATTTTGGAGAAATACCGTATGTTTGCATATTTAAAATATCTGGTTGTAAACGTATTTGAGTAATAGGATATCCGTCATCATCAAATACATCCGCTAAAACATTTGAATGACGAAGTTTGGTACTGATTTCTTCAGCTAATTTTCTAAGAGTAGAAATATTTGAACCGAAAATGCGTAATACAAAAGGTTGTGGAAGACCTGATAAACTTTCTCCTAAACGTTCTATTGTAGGTGTATCTATGTCAAGTTGTACCCCAGGAGTTTTTGAAATTTTTAAGAAATGGTTACTTAATTGGTTAAGATCATCCACAGCCACTGAAGGTTTTAGTACTATTTCAATTTCTCCTGATGAAGTAGGCTCTGTATAAAAAGTACTGCTTGCAGAACCTATTCTAGCATATGTATGGGCTACTAAAGGATCTTTTTTTATTCTATCTACTATTCCCTTAACTACATTTTCAGTATGTTTAAGAGATGTACCAGGAGGTAATGCAAAGCTTTCTAAAAGTACTCCTTCATTAGGTAAAGGTAAAAAGTTTATTGATTTAAATGCCATAAATATCATACTTAAAATAAATAATAATATAGCTAAAAATAGACTTAATCTAGGTTTTTTTAAAGAAAATTTTAAAAGTTTTTCATTTTTAGATCTTAAATATTCTATAATTTTATTTCCTATATTTGTGGAAGATGACATTTTAGTCTTTTTCACAAAGGCCATACTTAAAGGAATTAATGTTAATGAAATTAATAAAGATGCTAAAAGAGCAAGAATAATTGCTAAACTAAAAGGAGCAAAGAAAAGTCCTGCTAACCCCCCTATAAATAATAGAGGAGCAAAGGCAGCTACCACAGTTAATGTCCCGGAAATATCAGGAGCTGCTATTGCTTTTAATCCTTTTATTACTCCTTCTATGCCTGTAAAACCTTCTTCCCAGCTATGATAAATGCTTTCAAATACAATAATGGAATCATCTACTAAAAGTCCAATAGCAATTGTTAAAGCTCCAAATGTTAAAAGATTTAATGTATGACCTTCTAAATATAATCCCGCTACTGCTAAAAGTAATGCAAGAGGAATAGTAACGGCTAATATCAATACATGTTTACCAGCTCCAAGAATAATAAATAATACGCTAATGGCTAATAATCCACCAATTAAAAGGTCACGGCTAAGATCGGAACCTATTAATTTTACTAAATGACCTTGTGAGTATATTTTTACCCATTTTGTACCTTTTGGTAATTCATAAGAAGTTCTTTTTAATACTTTTGCCACTGCTTTTGTGACAGTTAATGTTGAAGCCCCAGGTTGCTTGAATACAGTAAGCATTAATGCCGGTTTTTTATCTAAAAGCACTGCATTATGTGTTGGTATTGGAAGATGTTTGATGTTTGCAATTTTATATAAAGGAATTTTCCCGTATTTACCTTTTATTAAAATTTTTTCTAAATCTGATGTTTTATTTGGAATAGAACTTGTTTGTATCATTATGTCCTGATGACCAAGTGTAATATATCCATCAGAGCCTATTACAATGAATTGTTTAATTGTATTGGTAATATCTTTAAGACTAATTCCATATTGATTCATAGCTTTTAAATTAGGTTGAATCCAAAAAGAATCAGGACCTTCTCCAAATAAATCTACTTTTTGTACTCCTGGAATAGATCTTAATAAAGGGATTATTTTGGTTTTAATAGCTATTTGTGCTTTAAATAATGAAGTTTTATTATTAGCTAAAATACCATAATCTGCAACTTCATTAATAGAATTTCCCATAATTTGTGCTTCTATTTTAATTCCGGCAGGTAAATCTGAATTTATCCTGCTTATAGCAGAACGTATTAACTGTAAATCTGATATATCTTTCGTGTGTTCATTAAAACGAACATCTATTTCTGCACTTCCGCTACCTATATTAGATCTTACCGTTTCTACGCCTGGTAAAGAGAGAAATTGGCTTTCTAAAGGACGAATAGACATATTTTCTATTTCCTGAGCAGTTGCTCCAGGCTGTCTGACTACAATACTTATTTGTGGAAAATCAAATTTAGGCAATACTTCTGTTGGAATTTCATGTAAAGAAAAAATTCCTAAAATAATCATTACTGTGTAAAAAAGAATCCATATAAATGGATGTCGGATACGATTAATAATAAAATTTTTCATATTAGTACCTTAATTTGGATCTTCATAATTTTTAGAAAAGTTTTCATGAAACATTTGATATACTTTTGAAACAATTATTCTATCGCCAATATTTAGATTTTTTCCTTTAATCCATGCGTAATTATTATTAGAAAACAATAAAGATACTCTTATTTTTTGGAAACCATCAGTTGTTTTTTTGAGAACCCACCATTTTCCTGCAAACATAACTAAAGATTTTTTAGGAACTGCCATTGCGTAATGGGATTTTGTTATAAATATAAATTTTCCAACTTCACCTGTAAACCAATTAGGCTTTTGTTTTACAGAATTTAAATAAACATTCCATGTTCCAGGTATATTAGGATTAGGAATAATTGCATTTACTTTTACTAAAATAGGTGAAGATGATTGTTGAGGATAAAACCATCCTTTTTGTCCTATTTTAATTTTATTCCCTTCTTCTCCATAAACTCTTACAAGTAGACGATTTTTAGTTGAAATAATTTTTAATATAGTTTCTCCTGCTTTTACATAATCTCCATTAGCAGCAAAAACATTAATGATTTTACCATTAACAGGAGAATATAATTGTTTTTGAGCCTGTAATGATTGTAATTTAATTTGTAATGTTTTCATTTTTGTTTTTGTTTTTTCAAGTTTTATTTTGTTTTCTAATAAAATTTCTTTTGAAATTAGATGTTTACGGTATTCGTTTTGTAGAATATTTAAAATTGATTGCTTAATATGAAAATTTTTTTTTGTTTGAGCTATTTCTTTTTTTAAGATTTTTTCTTTCGAAGAAATAGTAGGGCTTGTAATATTTGCAATAAATGAATTTTTATAAATGTTCTCACCTGTATTTATTTTAAAAGAAGAAATCCTTCCATTGATTGAAGAAGAAAGTTTATAAATTCTTTGTGGAATTACTTTAGCAAGTAATTGGGGCTGTGGTGGAATTTTTTTAAGGGAAACTTTTATATAAGAAGTATTTATTTTTGCTTGTGCTTGTTGAATAAATAATAAAAAAAACATAAAAGAAAGAAAATAGCGTTTCATTTGTAATCCTTAATTGTTCGTTGGTTTAATAATAATTAGTTGATATTATATTATAATTTAATTATAATTTCAATTAATTACTTAAATTTTATTAAAAAAAAGGTTTTTATTATGTATAAAGTTATTTTTTTATTATTTTTCGTTTTACAGAATTCTTATGCTTCAGTTTTAGATTTTTATCATAATGCTTTACATACTCTAAAATTAGATAAAGAGCAAATTTATCTTAATAAGACTAAAAATTTAAAAATTTCTGCATTAAAAAATGATAGATTTTTTAATATTTTATTTAGTACTTCTTTTAATAAAAGAAAAGATAAATATCTTTCAAAACCTTTTAATAAAACATATTTCAATATTCAAGATGAAATAGATATTTTTAATACAAATAAAAATAAAATTAAACTTATTTTTTTATCTGTGAAATCTAAAGATATTAAATTAGATATTCAAAAAAGAGCACTTTTTATTTCATTGATTAAGATGATTGGGGCATATCAAAAAACAAAAGCAATTTTAAATTTATATAAACAAATATTAAAAAATCAAGTATTACTTGAAAAATCTTTGCAACAATCAGTTAAAGCAGGAAATAAATCTAAATTAGAATATATTAAGTTTGCAAATGATGTTGTCTTATTGCAGTATAAAATTCAAAAAACAGAAAATATTCTTAATACAATGAAATCAACACTATCTTTATATTCTCCTAAAATACCTAAACTTTCATTTGTGCAATTAAATGCTAATTTATCTCAATTTTTAAAATATGATCCAATTTTAAAGCTTAATAAAAATGAAGCTAAAAAATATATGATAAAAGCAATTTCTTTAAAAAAATCTTGGCTTCCTAAAATGTTTGTAGGTATGCAAAAAGAATATAATAATGATCCTACAGGTAATGGAGATAGTTATACTTTTACCGTAGGTTTGAAAATGCATTTTTACGGAGGTATAAATAAAAGTGTTCAGGCTGCTGATATGGAAGCATTAAGTATAAATTCACAATATAATAGATTGCTTATTCAACAAAAAATGGAATATATAAAATATTATAATCAATATAAAACTTCTAGAAAGTCTTTATCTTTATTAAATTCTGCTGTTATGTCCGCACAAAATAATTTAACAGCTTTAAAAACAGCATATATGAAACATTATATAACATTAACTAATTATCTTCAAGCTCTTAATCTTTTAACAAATACAAAAATATTATATATTAATGCTAAATTTAATAATATCACAAGTGCATTGATACTTAATGATTTATCTACAGGAATTATTTATAAATAAAAAATTTTTCTTTCTTTCTATTTTGCTATAATTTCATAAAAAAGGAAAAATATGCAAGGTGCAATGACCGCTTTAGTTACATCGTTTAAAAACGGAAAAATAGATGAAGAGACCTATGCAAAACTGATTAAGAGACAAATAGATAATAATATTGACTGGGTTGTGCCTGTCGGAACTACAGGAGAGAGTGCAACTTTAACTCACAATGAACATAAAAAATGTATTGAAATCGCAGTTGAAGTTTGTAAAGGAAGTAATACAAAAGTTTTAGCTGGAGCTGGAAGTAATTCTACACATGAAGCTCAGGATTTGGCTAAGTTTGCCCAAAAATGCGGAGCAGATGCAATTTTGAGTGTAAGTCCTTATTACAACAAACCAAATCAAAAGGGACTTTATGAGCATTTTAAAGCTATAGCAAATTCAATTAATATTCCTGTTGTTATTTATAATGTACCAGGTAGAACTTGCAGTAATATTGAAGTTAATACAGCTGTTAAATTATTTGAAGATATAGAAAATATTGTAGCAATTAAAGAAGCAACAGGAAAAATAGAAAATGTAGTTGCCCTTATGGCTAAAAGTTCTATAAGTGTTTTAAGCGGAGATGATGCAATTAATTATCCGGTAATTGCAAGTGGTGGAAAAGGTGTTATTTCAGTAACTTCAAATCTTTTACCAAAAAAAATGGCAAAAATGGTTCATCACGCGTTAAAAGGGGAATTTTTAAAAGCAAAAAATATAAATGAAGAACTTTATGATATTAATAAAGTTTTATTTGTTGAAAGCAATCCAATTCCAATAAAATATGCAATGTATGAAGCAGGACTTTTACCAACACTTGAGTATAGACTTCCTTTAGTTGAGCCAAGTGAAGAGAGTAAAAGAAAAATAAAAGAAGTAATGAAAAAATATTTATAAGGGGATAATTTGAAAAATAAAACATTAGTAATAAGCGGTGCTACAAGAGGAATAGGAAAAGCAATAGCTAAGCGTTTTGCAAAAGAGGGTGTAAATATTGCTTTTACATATAATTCAAATGAAGAAGTGGCAAACAATTTAGCTATTGAATGGAGTGAGAAATTTGGCATTAAAGCAAAAGCCTATAAATTAAATATACTTGAACCTGAAACATATAAAGATTTATTTAAGCAAATTGATGAAGATTTTGAAAGAGTGGATTTTTTTATCTCAAATGCAATTATCAGCGGTAGAGCGGTTGTTGGGGGATTTGGTCCTTTTATGAGACTAAAACCAAGAGGACTTTGTAATATTTATACAGCAACTGTAAGTGCTTTTGTAGTAGGTGCCCAAGAGGCTTCAAAAAGAATGGAAAAAACAGGCGGTGGAGTTATAATCTCACTCAGCTCTACAGGTAATCTTGTTTATACAACAAATTACGCAGGACACGGAAGTAATAAAGCGGCAGTTGAAACAATGGTAAAATATGCAGCCTGCGAGCTTGGAAATAAAGGTATCAGAGTAAATGCAATAAGCGGAGGGCCTATTGATACTGATGCTTTAAAAGCATTTCCAAATTATGAAGAAGTAAAATCAGAAGTAGAAAAAAGAAGCCCTTTAAACAGAATGGGGATTCCAAAAGATTTAGCGGGAATTGCGTATTTTTTATGCACAGATGAGGCCGGCTGGATTACAGGTCAGACTTTTATAGTTGACGGCGGGACTACATTTGGATGTAAGGCTTAATATTGGTTATTACACCTGAGGGCAGAAAAATATATAATTATCTCAAATGGCAAAAGAGACTTAAGAATGTTCCTAATATTCTAGCCGGTATAAGAATTTTACTGGCTTTTTTGATGTATCTGTTTTTGGTAAACAGAAACATATTCCATATTCATCCATCATGGCTTGATTTTTTTGCCGCACTTATTTTTGTAATAGCATCTATTACAGATTTTTTTGACGGATATATTGCCAGAAATTTTAATGCTGTAAGTAAGTTAGGGGAAATTCTTGACCCATTGGCTGATAAAATGCTGGTTTTAGGTGCGTTTTTAGGTTTGCTTTTTCTTCACAGGGCTAATCCTTGGGCTGTTTATCTGATTTTGGTCAGAGAATTTTTTATAACAGGCCTTAGGGTTGCTATGGCGAGTGAAGGTCTTAGTGTAAAGGCTTCATTTGCCGGAAAAGTTAAAACAGTCTCTCAAATGGGGGCTATCGGGTTTTTGCTTATGAACTGGCCTTTTGCGAATATTCTTTTATGGATTGCGGTTGTGTTAACAATTTACAGCGGACTTGATTATCTGAAAGTTTATATTAAGGCACAAAATGCTTAGTGCTGTTATTATTCTATCATTTTTAATATTTTTTCATGAATTAGGCCACTTTTTAATGGCAAGATTGGTAGGTGTTAAAGTAGAAGTTTTTTCAATAGGTTTTGGTAAAAAACTAATCTGTAAAAATTTCAAAGGCACAAACTGGTGTATAAGCGCCGTGCCTCTTGGAGGTTATGTTCAAATGAAAGGTCAGGATGATTCAGACCCTCTTGCTAAATCAAATGACCCTGATTCATATAATGTAAAATCTCCATGGCAAAAGATACTGATTTTACTTGGGGGACCCGGATTTAATTTTTTATTGGCTTTTTTAATATATTTTTTTATAGCCCTGAGCGGTTGGCAGACATTGGCTCCGATTGTCGGTAAAACAATGCCAAACACTCCTGCTTTTAAAGTTTTAAAACCGGGAGATAAAATTATACAGGTTAACGGATATAAAATAAAATCGTGGAATGATATTCCTAAGATAGAAAAAAAATCAGATATTTTAAATATTATGGTTTTAAGAAACGGTAAAATTATTGATATAACCTTAAAGCCTAAAATTGTTGAAGCCAAAGATATATTCTCAGAAAAAGTAAAAAGAAAAATTATAGGAATAATTCCAAGCGGTAAAATTATAAAAGTCAGATATTCTTTAGGTGAGGCAATTCCTGTGAGTTTTGAAAAATTTAAAAATGATTCTACGCTGATTGTCAAAGGACTTGAAAAATTAGTAACCGGCTCTATCGGGCTTAAAACAATAAGCGGACCTATAGGAATAGTGGATGTAACGGCAAAAGTCGCTGATTACGGAACACAGCCTCTTTTATTGTTAATGGCGCTTCTTAGCGTAAATCTTGGCATTCTTAATTTACTTCCTATTCCCGCACTTGACGGGGGGCATATAATGTTTAATCTGTATGAAGCTTTATTTAAAAGAGAATTAAATGAGAGTGTGATGGTAAAACTGACTATTGCCGGCTGGGTATTTTTAGGGGGGCTTATGCTGCTTGGAATGTATAATGATATAACAAGACTTGTTGGAGGTTAAAATGAGATTAGATGAGTTAATACAAAAAGTAGAGGCCGCTAGGCTTAAAAGAAGCGAGCATTTAATTGTGCAGATTGTGGCCGTTACAAAATATACAGAAGATATTGAGCCTTTAAAACGATTATATAACGAAGGTCAAAGGGCATTTGGGGAAAACAGGATTCAGGTTATGGAAAAAAAAGTAGATGCCCTCAAAGATTATCCGATAGAGTGGCATTTTATAGGAAATTTGCAAAAAAATAAAATTAACAAACTTTTAAGCCTAAATCCTTTTATGATTCAATCCATAAATTCTTATGAAATAGCTGAGGCTGTTGATAAAAGGGCCAAAAAACCTGTAAGATGTCTTCTTGAAATAAATTCGGCGGGTGAAGATTCAAAACAGGGACTTGCTGTGGAGGAAGCCGTTGAGACATATCTTAAAATAAAAGAAAATCTAAATAATATAAATCTTCAAGGTGTTATGACAATAGGGGCTCACATCGATGATGAAAAAGAAATTAGAAAAAGTTTTAGATTAACATATGAAATTTTTGATAAATTAAAACCATACGGGGCAAAAATTTGCTCAATGGGAATGAGCGGGGATTTTGAAATTGCAATTCAAGAGGGCAGTAATATGATAAGAGTCGGTAGCGCTTTACTTAATTCTTATTTATAAAGGCAGAATTTGGAATACAGATATATAGGAAAAAGCGGACTTAGAGTCAGTGTCTTGTGTCTAGGGACAATGACTTTTGGAAGCACAACTGATAAAAAAGAGGCTTTTAAAATATTAGATAAAGCATATGAAAAAGGAATTAATTTTTATGATACGGCCGAGCTTTATCCAGTTCCTCCTGAAGCTAAATATGCAGGTTTTACGGAAGAGATAGTAGGTGAATGGCTAAAAACAAAGCCAAGAGAGAGCATAATTTTAGCAAGTAAAGTAGCAGGGGCTGCGAGCGGATGGTATGTTCCGCCTGTTAGATACGGTCTTACGGCAATGGACAGGTTTCATATCAAAAGAGCTATTGAAGGAAGTCTTAAAAGATTAAAAACAGATTATATTGATTTGTATCAGCAGCATTGGCCAGATACCATAGTGCCTGTTGAAGAGACAATGAGGGCTTTTGATGAGTTAGTGAGAGAAGGAAAAGTGAGATATTTAGGTACTTCAAATGACACTGCATACGGACTTACAAAAGCAAATACGGTAGCTAAATATGAAAATTTAGCAAGATTTGAATCTATTCAAAATAATTTCAGTCTTCTTAATCCAAGATTTTTTGATGAGCTTGAGTATGTATGTAAAAAAGAAAATATTTCACTTCTTCCATACTCTCCTATAGCCGGCGGAATTTTAAGCGGGAAATACAATACTTCAAATCCTCCACTTGATGCCAGATTTATATTTTATATGAATTACCCAAACAAAAGAGTTAAAAATCACGCAAAAAGATTTTATAATGAAAAAACTCTAAAAGCCACCGAAAAATTTTTAGAAATTGCCAAAAAATATAACATTCATCCTGTAACTTTAGCGGTTGCTTATTCAAAACATTTCTCTTTTGTTGCTTCTACAATTATTGGAGCTAGAAAATTAGAGCAGCTAGAATCTTCTTTAGAAGCCGCAGATATTAAATTAAACAGGGAAATTTTAAAGGATATCAAAAAACTTCAAAATGAAATTTTATATCCTATGGGGTAGGAAAAATTAAAGATAAATTTTCTCCCTCATTTCTACTATATGAACAGGTTTGTTTAGTTTTTCTTCTGTTACTTTTTTAAGCACTAATTGTTTATCATATTCTCCGTGTATTAAAAAAATTCTGTTTAATTCTTTAAATTCACTCATCCATTCAAGCAGTTCGTTTTGTCCGGCATGTGCTGAAAATCCGTTTATTGTATGAATTTTTGCTTTAATGGCTATTTCTTCATGATAAATTCTTATATATCTGGCACCTTCAATTATTTTTCTTCCAAGTGTTCCTTCTGCCTGATAACCTACAAAAAGAATACTGTTTTTATGATTCCAGATATTGTGTTTAAAGTGGTGTAAAATTCTACCACCGTTACACATTCCGCTACCTGCAATAATTACAGCGCCTCTTGTAATAGAATTTATTTTTTTTGATTCTTCTACATCTTTTACAAGTCTTAATTGAGGGAATTCAAACGGGTGATTATTATATTTTTGGCAGTTTTTTCTTAAGAAATGATCCCATTTTTTATAAACATTGGTAACTTTACTTGCCATTGGAGAATCAAGAAATACTTTTGCATCTTTTGGAAGAGATTTTTCTTCACTCATCTCTTTTAAAATACAAAGAAGCTGTTGGGCTCTTTCTATTGCAAATGAAGGTATAACAACATTTCCTCCGTTAATTAATGTGTCTACAATTACTTTTTTAAATTCAACTTTACTCTTTTCAAAGCTTTTATGATTTCTATCCCCGTAAGTTGATTCTATAAAAAGAGCATCTGTGTATGTAGGCTTTTTGACTTCAGGTAAAATATTATTGTCTTTATTCCCCAAGTCTCCACTAAAAACAACTCTTTTTGTTATTCCAAATTCTTTATAATCAATTTCTACAAAAGCGCTTCCAAGAATATGCCCGGCATCTTTAAATGTAGCTTTTATGTCTTTTGTGATTTTCACTGGTTTTTTATATTCAATGAAATTTTTTTTCATTTTTTTAAACATTGCTTTTACATCGTCTTTTGTATAAAGTGGTTTTTTTATAAGATTTTCTTTTCCTACTCTTTGAGCTTTTTTATATTTTGTTTCATACTCTTCTTCTTGCAGTTTTCCACTGTCCATTAAAACAACTTTTGCTATATCAAATGTAATAGGGTGGGCATAAATTTTACCTTTGAATCCCAATTTATAAAGTAAGGGAAGCCTTCCCACATGGTCTAAGTGGCCGTGTGTTAAAATAACAGCATCTATTTTTTTTGCATCAAAAGTAAAAGGTTCGTCATTCATATGTTCGTTTTTACCTTGAAACATACCACAGTCTATCAATATTTTACTTTTTTCTGTAACAAGAAGGTGAGCCGAACCGGTAACGACTTTTGCCGCTCCGTGGCTTTGTTCATAAGTTTGTTTTTTATCAGCCATTTTTTTTCTCCATTTCGGCTATGTCTTTTATAATTTTTAAAACACTGTCAGGATTTAGACTCATACTTTCAATTCCAATTTTAACTAAAAATTCAGCAAATTCAGGATAGTCACTTGGTGCCTGTCCGCAAAGTCCATTATATTTGCCGTTTCTTTTAGCACCTTCAATAGCCATTTTTACCATTGTTTTAACACCTTCGTCTCTTTCATCATAATCAAATGCAACTATTTGAGAATCTCTGTCTACTCCAAGAGTTAGCTGAGTTAAATCGTTTGTTCCGATACTTATACCGTCATAAATTTCAAGAAATTTATCTATTTGGATAACATTATTTGGAATTTCACACATTACATAAGTGGTTATATCAAGCCCAAATTCTTTCATAGTCTCTTTAACTCTTTTTCCTTCTTCAACTCTTCTACAAAACGGAATCATTAAAACTATGTTATCAAATCCCATCTCTTCAATTGCTCTTTTCATTGCAAGACATTCAAGTTCAAATCCATCTTTATAATTTGGATGGGAGTATCTAGCAGCTCCTCTAAATCCAATCATTGGATTATCTTCAATAGGTTCAAAATGTCTTCCGCCAAGTAAATTTGCATATTCATTTGATTTAAAATCACTCATTCTAACGATACATTTTTTAGGATATACGCTTGCGGCAATAGTTGCAACACCTTCGCTTAATGTTTTAATAAAGAAATCTTTTGCATCTCCGTTAAATGGGAAAGCCAGTTCATCAATTAGAGCTTTTTCTGTTTCACTTAGAAGTTCTGGATGTCTAATTGCCATTGGATGGGCTTTGATGTAGTTATTGATAATAAATTCCATTCTAGCTAGACCTATTCCATCAACCGGAAGTTTTGCCAGTGAGAAAGCTAATTCAGGATTACCTAAATTCATCATAATTTTTGTTTTAGGTCTTGGTAATTTTGAAATATCCACATCTTCAACTTCATATTTTAAAATACCTTCATAAATTTTACCAATTTCACCCTCAGCACAGCTTACAGTAACTTCCTCATTATCGTGTAATTTTTTCATAGCATCAGTCGCTCCAACCACTGCTGGTTTTCCAAGCTCTCTACTAACTATTGCCGCATGGCAGGTTCTACCACCGGTTTCTGTAATAATAGCACTTGCTATTTTCATTACAGGTTCCCAGTCCGGACTTGTGGTATGAGCTACTAAAACATCGCCAACATTGAATTTATCGGCTTCTGCCATAGAGCGAAGAACTGTAACTTTTCCTACTCCTATTTTTTCACCCACCGCATTTCCTGTAAGAAGAATTTTTCCTTTTTCTGTAAGTCTGTATATTTCAAACTGTGTGGCTTTTTCTTGTGAATGCACAGTCTCAGGTCTTGCTTGAACCATATAAAGTTTTCCGTCAACTCCGTCTTTTGCCCATTCCATATCCATTGGTGTATAATGATTTTTTACCTTAGAATAGTGATCTTCTATTTTCATAGCCCAATCGGCAAGTTGTAATGCTTCCTCATCGGTTATTGCGAATTTCATTTTTTTATCAATTGGAGTAGGGATGTTTTTTGTCCATTGTTTAGCCAAGTTTGCTGTTTGAAGAGTTTGGCTAAAAACCATCATTTTATCTTTATTTCCAAGACTTCTTTTTAAAATAGCTTTAAAACCTTTTTTGTATGTCGGTTTATGGATAAAAAATGAATCAGGATTAATTGTTCCTTGGACAACATTTTCTCCAAGTCCAAAAGCTGCATTGATAAATACAACATCTCTAAATCCTGTTTCGGTGTCAATACTAAACATAACACCGCTGCTGCCAAGGTCGCTTCTTACCATTTTCATAATAACAGCAGATAAGTAAACTTTCATAGGGTCAAAATTATGAACATATTTATAGTTGATACTTCTATTTGTAAAATTACTTGCTAAACACATTTTATATGCCCAGATTAAATGATCGTCACCTTGAATGTTTAAATAAGTTTCATTTTGTCCGGCAAATGATGCTGTTGGAGAATCTTCTGCTGTTGCTGAACTTCTAACAGCAACAGAAACATCTTCTCCATACTCTTTTTTAAGTTCATTGTATCCATTTAGAATCTCTTTTTTCAAATCTTCCGGAACAACTCCATTCATAATCATATCTCTGGCTTCTTTTCCTACTTTTTGAAGTAAATCAATATTATCCGGATTGAAATTTTCAAATAATTTTGCCAAAGGTTCATTTAATTTGTTATATTCAAGATAATATCTGTAAGCTGTAGCTGTTACAGCAAATCCGTTTGGAACATTTACTCCAAGAGGTGTTAAATGATTGTACATTTCACCTAAAGATGCGTTTTTACCTCCAACTTCGGCTGTGTCTTTAATTCCTATTTCTTTAAACCATTTAATATTTGCACTCATTTTAAACTCCTTTTTTTTATTTAATTTTTTAAAATTTCAAGTGCTTCTTCAACACTTTTATTTTCACTTGTAATAGCATAAATAGCATTTGCCATTTTTATAGCTTCATTTAATTCTCTTTGGTGTATGTTTCTACCAGTTCCGTTTCCTCTGGAACCTCCTATATGAATTTGTTCATAAAGTTCTGTTAAAAAAGATTTTTCATCTATTTTTTTACCGCCTTCACATAAAACTCCTGTATTTCCGGCAGCCTCTACGGCTTCTTTTAAAAGCTCAGGTTTAAATTTATTATTTTCATATGGAACTTTTACTTTTGCAAAATCAGCCCCAAGACAGGTAGCAACACCCGCAGCTCCCGCTATTAAATGGGCATCGTGTTCGTCTTTAATGAATTTTCCTTTTGGATACATCCAAAGAACCGCTATCATTCCTTCTTTATGGGCTTTATGCACAATCTCGGCGGCTTCTCTAAGCATACTATGCTCGTGTTCACTTCCAAGATAAACCGTATAACCAACCCCTACGATATTTATTCCGCTGTAATTTTTAAATTCAATTACATCATCAACGTCAAACCAGTTTTGAGAGTAGGGGTCTTTTTCATCGTATGGAATGATGTTTGTTTTTGAATTTAATTTTACAAGATATGGGATTTCAGGATATTCATTTGCAAATCTTGTAATAAGTCCCATTTGAGTGGCAAAAACACCTATTTTTGCCTTGCTTGCTATTTCAAAAAGATGTCTTGGATTTGCATCATCTTTTGCAACTTCTTTGCCGTAAAAATCATTGTTTAAATGTTCTACCTTTTGGTCACCTGCAAAAAGCATAAGTCTGCCTGTACCGTTTGTAAGTCTATCCATTAATTTTAAAAATTTTCTCCTTTTTCCAGGCATTACGTCTGCCGGTAAATATTTTTCTAACATAATTAACTCCTTTTTTGTTTTTTAGATAAATCCTAAAGCAATGGTGAGAACTCCGGAAACAAAAAGCCATAAAATAGCACTTAGTGTCTCTTTTTTACCGAATATATAAGCATAAAGTGCTTTTAAAATGTTATTGCTTCCTGTTGCTATGAAAATTGCCGCTGCAATTTCATTTAAACTGATATGAATTTTGCCCATTAATAAAGATAAAATAAAAGGATCTATATCACTAACTCCTGCTATAAAAGCAAAAATTTTAAGACCGCTTACTCCATAATGTGCTGTTATAAATTTGGTTAAAACCATCATTAAAACAAACAGTCCCGCAAAAATAAAAGCTGTTGTAAGTTCAAGAGGGTTTTGGTCTTTTATTTGTGTGGTTGTTTCTTTTTGTTTGCGGTAATAAATAAAAGAAATCCCAATCATTAAAACAGCTAATATTAAATAAGGAATTATTATTATTTTTCCAACTTCTGTGCTAAAAATAAATGTAACAACAATAAGTCTTAAATACATCATAGCCGTAGCTATAATAATTCCTGCATTTACTATCTCTTTTGGTGCAGTGGATATTTTTTTGGCTAAAACAACCGTTGTAGCAGTTGATGAATAAAGTCCTCCAAAAATTCCTGTTAGCAAATAACCTTTATTTTTAAAAATAAATTTACTAAAAATATAACTGATATATGAAATAGCAGAAATTATTACAACAGCCAGCCATATTTTAAAAGCTGAAATATCAAGATATTTAATAGGTGTTTTTGGAAGAAGAGGTAAAATAACCATACTTAAAAGCAAAAATTTACTAAATGTTTCTATCTCTTTTATATCTATTTGTTGGGTTAGTTTATGAATGGTATATTTTGAATTTAGGATAAATACTATTAATACAAAAACAAGTGCCACTATCCAGTAACTGTAAATAACAGAAATAGGACCGTAAGAATAGACAATTCCACCTACTAAATACATTAAAATAGATGTTTTTTTGTTTTGAAGTCGAAAATAATAAAATATCAAAAATAGTAAACTAAATCCAAAAAATCCAAAAATATAAATCCAAATAGATATTTTATAAAATAAAAAGCCAAGAAGGCTTAGGAAAGTGTAGGTTCTTGTAGAACCTATAAGAATAGAATCCTCTGGTTTGAATTGTTCTTTATAATTTTTAACTTCTAAACCGCTTAAAAATCCAAAAGCTACGGTTATAAGTAATAAAATCAGTTCCTTATCTATCATATTACATCAATCCCTTCTTTTTTTCTGTAATATTTAACAACTGCTCTTTTTACAACATCGTTAAATACAAACCATACAACTGTATAAACAAATAAGAATATACCCCATTTCCAGCCAATAGGAGTAATTAATCCAAATCCATATACACCTAAAACAAGTCCAAGGAATGCTGTTCCTAAAAGTGCTGCTAATAATGTCTTACTAGGCCAAGGTTTTTTGAAAAACCAGTCAGTAGTTCTTGTATTGAATATTGTCCAGTGTCCTGCCATTACAAGTTTTGTAAAGAAAGCACTTTGAACAAATGCAAGCCATGTTTTATAATCGTGAATATCAACCCATTTTGGAATTAAAGGAGTAAATGGATTTACAGGATGATGATATACATAAGCCATTACAATATAAAATATTGTAAATGAACTTAAAACCCCTGCAACACCAAGCCAGGTTGATAACACCAGCATCTCTTTCATATCCCATCTGACCGGTTTTTTTGCTATTTTTGTTTTATCATATGCGATTGATATAATAGGAATATCATTAAGTAATGCTAAAAGAATAATCATTAAAGCTGTTAACGGATAAAAATTAAAAATAACAATTGCCAAAGTCATAAATAAAATAAGTCTGATAGTTTCTGCAATTCTGTAAATTGTATAACTTTTCATTCTTTCAAATGTGATTCTGGCTTCTTTTATAGCGTCAACTATTACTCTAAGTCCAGGTGCCATAAGAATAATATCAGCTGCCGCTCTTGCCGCATCAGTTGCCCCGCTTACTGCTATACCTGTATCTGCTTTACGTAGAGCCGGGGCATCATTTACACCATCACCTGTCATACCTACAATATGGTCTGCTTTTTGAAGTTCATCAACGATAAAATATTTATCTTCCGGAAATACTTCGGCAAATCCGTTTGCCTGTTCTATAATTTTTACTATTTCGCTTTCGTGTCTTTTTACAACACCTCTTTTTAGTTTTTTGCCTATTTCATCCTGAACTATTTTTACAATGGTGTTTGTTTTTTTCTTAATATCTTCATCGCTTAGATTCATAGTTTTCAATAAAGCTTCGCTTATAACCTCTGCTAAAACAATATATTCATCATAAGTTTCATTTTTAAGCTCTTTTATTGAATATATATTTTGTCCTATTCCAAGAATTTTTGAAATATATTTTGCAACGGCTACATTGTCACCTGTAACCATTTTAACTTCAACGCCTTTATCGTGAGCTTCACTGATAGCCTGTTTTGAATCAACTCTAGGCGGGTCAAAGAGTGGAATAATTCCAAGAAATGTGAATTTGTCTTCACCCTCTTTTTTGAAAGCTACTCCTAAAGCTCTAAAGCCATCTTGGGCAAATTCTTCTACTTTTTTATAAATGGTTTCTTTTTCTTCATCTGTTAAATTTGACATTTCAATAATTACCTGAGGAGCACCTTTTGTAGCAACTATTTTTTCTCCGTTTATTTCTACATAAGCTTCTGTTCTTTTGATTACCGGGTCAAAAGGAACAAATTTATCAAGTTTAAACTGAGAAATCTTTAGGTTGTTTTTATCTGCCCATTCAAAAATCGGTTTTTCAATAGGGTCGTTATTTTCTTTTTTTGAAGCAATGATTGCATAAGTAAACAAATCTTCCGGTTTGCTCTCAAATGTAAAAGGTTCACCCACAGTCATTTTGTTTTGTGTAAGTGTTCCTGTTTTGTCTGAACATAGAATATCCATTCCCGCTAACTCTTCCATTGCTGCAAGTCTACTTACAATAGCTTGTTTTTTAGCTAGATTTAATGCACCTACTGCCATTACAACAGTTAATACTGTAGGAAGTGCAACAGGAATTGCCGCAACAGTTAAAATAAGTGAGAATTCTAAAAGTTCAAATATATTTTCGTGTCTTTTTACCCCGTAAAAAATTATAATAGCAACTAAAACAACAGTAACAAGAATTAAGAAGTTACCTACATCAATAACCATTTGTTGGAAATGACTTCTTTGGTTTTTTTCTGCTTTTGCAACAAGTTTAACGGTTGTTCCAAAATATGTATTAAGTCCTGTTCCTACCGCAATACCAAGCATTTCACCTTGTTTTACTATTGAATTTGAATAGACTATATCTTCTGGTTTTTTAGTTACTGGCAAACTTTCCCCCGTAAGGGCTGACTGGTCAATTGATAGGAAATCTCCACCGCCTATTAGTTTCATATCGGCTGGAATAATATCTCCGATTTTTATTTTTACAATGTCTCCCGGGACTATTTCTTTTGCTAAGATTTCAACCCATTTGCCATCTCTTAATACCAAGGCTTTTTTGGCAAGTTTTTCTTTTAGGGCATCTATTGCGTTTAGGGCTTTGTGTTCTTGATAAAAATCAAGCCCTGCATTTACAAGAAGCATTATCATAATAATTGTAAAATCTTCCCAGTGTCTTACTATTGCACTAAGAATCGCCGCAACTTCAATCATCCATGGAATAGGTCCCCAAAATCTTCTAAAAATCCTGTGCCACAAAGGTTCTTTGTATTCAGGAATTTCATTATATCCATACTTTTTTAGTCTCTCTTTAGCCTCTTCAGTGTTTAAACCTTTGTTTATATCGGTTTGAAATTCAGTGGCAACTTTTGAAGAGGGGATTTTTGCATAATCTTCTGTTTTCATTTAACCCTCCTTATTACTCTGTCTATTACTTCACTGTATGTCGGATGAGGAAAAACAGTTTTTTCCATTGTAGCAATATCCATTTCACCGGACAAGGCAGTTGCAAAAATACTTATAAGCTCTTCTGCATTTGGAGCTAGTATTTTAGCTCCTTTTAAGAAATCTTCCTCATCAACATATATAATAACAGTTCCTCTATCATCATCAAGCATACTTCTTGAAATTCCTAAATGAGAAATAGGGAAGCTGTAAGAATTTTGGGTTGTAATTCCTACACTAGCATAACTTAAAGGCATTGTATAGATGAATTTTGGAATATTATCTAAATTTAAAACTTCTTTTTTACCCAAAATTTGATTAGCCACATTTAGAGCCTGGGCTCTTGCCGCGTGGGCTAACATTAGTTTGCCGTTACAGTCTCCTATTGCATAAACACCGCTTAAAGAGGTTTCAAAATATTCATTTGTATCAATAGCTCTTGAGATTTTTATTTTGTCTGTTTTGATGACACTTGTGTTTGCAACTCTTCCTGTTGCTACAAGCAGATATTCGCTCTCTAATTCTCCGTTATTTGTTGTGATATGTACTTTATTGTTTTTAGTAACGGCTTTTTGAATAGATGTGTTAGGGAGTAAATTTACTCCTAAATCTTTAAGGTCTTTTTCAATAGTTAGCATAATGTCATTATTCATTTTTTTTGAAATATGCTCGTGTCTAAAGATTAAATTGACTTTAGTTCCGGCGCTTGCAAAAAGTCCCGCCATTTCAAGGCCTATAGCACCGCTTCCATAAATTGTAAGTTCTTTTGGAGGGTTTAGAGTTAGGGCTTCTTTTGAAGTTATAATTCTTTTTCTATCCACTTCTATTCCCTCAGGAATTCTAGGGCTTGCACCTGTTCCTATTATTATATTTTTTGCATTTAATATTTTGTCATTTACTTTAACACCTTCATCAACTACAAATCCTTCACCTTCAATTACTTCAATACCGTTTGTCTTACATTGGGCTATAATACCTTTTCTATTATTTTCAAGATTTTTAGCCGTTTTTTTGTGAAGTTTGTCAAAATCAATTACAGCTTTTGTTTTAAATACATCTTCGCTTGATTCTACAACTGTTTTGGCTCTATGTAAAAGATTTTTAGATGGAATACATCCTTCATTAAGACAAGTTCCTCCTAAGTGATTTAAATCTTTTTCTATTAAAGCAACTTTTAGTCCGCTTTTAGCTAAAACAACGGCGGCTGGATAATTTAAACCACCTCCTATACAAATTACATCATACATTTTTTATCTCCTTTTTAAAATTATTAATAAATTTAGCACCTTCAACTCCGTTTAAAATTCTATGGTCTAGGGTAAATGTTACTTTTATTTTTCCCTGAGTTAAACTTCCAAATGCCGCAATTCCGGCATCTTTATCGTTAATTAAAGCATTAAATCTTTCTATATTAAACATTCCAAGATTGCTTATTCCAAAAGTAGAACCGCTTAAATCTTCAATACTTAATCTTTTTGTTTTTATTGTCTTTAGCCATTCGTTTATTTCTTCAAGATTTTTTTCTTCGGCATTTTTGATAACGCACATATAAAGCCCCTCATCGCGAGATACCGCAATAGAGATATTAGAAGCCGGGTAGGTTAAAATTATATCATCTTTAATAATGCTTCTTGTTAACGGACTTTCCTGCATTGCATTAGCCAAGGCTTTAATTAAAAGAGCTGTTAATTTAATGCCTTCTTTTTTAGTAACTTCTATTTCATCAAAAATAAAATAAGTAGGTTTAGTTATTGCATTTTCAACAGTTTTGATAACAGCTTTTTGATTTGGTGTTAGGGGAGTTATTTTTGGAATATTATTTTCTTTTATATACTCTAAAACTTCAATTTTAGTAATTTTATGGTCTAATTTAAATTCATTTTCATCGATTTTGTACTCTTTAAGAAGTTTTAGAGCAGCTGGAGTGAAATATCTTTTTAAAATAAACTCATTTATATCTTCTTCGTGTGCAGGGATTGGAAGAGAGCCGTTTTTTTGTAGTTTTTCTATATCGATATTATATTCTCCGGCTAACTTTTTAGCCGCAGGGGAAGCGGAACCCTTTGGAAGAGTGGATGGGATGAGGGGTTTATGAGTGGATGGGTGGAAGATTGGATGGGTTGATGGGCTTTGAGTGTTGAGTGTTGAGTTTTGAGTTTTTATTTCAGCACTTTCTTTTTTGTTTCTTTCATTGGAATCTGAAATTTGTTCCTTAGAACTTTCTTTTTCACTTTTAATTTTCTTAGCTTCTGTGTCAATTATTGCTATAACAGATTTAACAGGAACTTCATCGCTTTCTTTAACAAGCAGTTTTTTTACAATTCCGCTTTTAAAAGTTTGAATATCCATTGTGGCTTTGTCACTCTCAACTTCGGCTATTTTATCCCCTTCATTTACATATTGCCCCTCACTTACATACCATTTAACAAGTTTTCCTTTATCCATTGTATCGGATAAAACGGGCATTACGACTTTATATTCCATTTTGAGCCTTCCAATCTAAAATTTTAGAAACTATTTTATCCGGTGTTGGAATGGTTGAGAGTTCTAGTTTTCTGTTATATGGAATAGGGACATCCTCTCCTGCAATTCTTAAAACTGGTGCATCTAAATCATAAAAACAATTTTCCATAATTTGAGAGACTACTTCCGCTCCCATTCCACCGGTTTTGTGGTCTTCTTCGACTATTACACATTTTTTTGTTTTTTTAATGGATTTAGCAATAGTTTCAATATCAAGAGGTCTAAGTGAATTTAAGTCTATAATTTCAGCATCAATCCCGGCTTTGCTTAGTTCTTTTTCGGCTTCAAGAACATCGTATCTCATTTTTAGATAAGTAATAATTGTTAAATCTTTTCCCTCTTTTACAACTTCTGCTTTGAATGGGTCAAAATTTTCAATTTCTTTAAATTCCATCTCCATTGGATAAAGCAGTTCGTGTTCTAAGAAAATTACAGGGTCGTTTGATTTTATAGCCCATTTTAAAGCGTGATAAGCATAAGTGGCATTACTTGCACTAAGAACAATAAGACCCGGAGTTGAGGTAAATAAATTTTCATAACTTTCGCTGTGTTGTGCCGCAAGCTGTCTTGAAACACCTCCTGGCATTCTTACAACAAGAGGCATTGTTATTTTCCCGCCGCTCATATATCGTAATTTTGCCGCGTGGTTTATAACAGGGTCCATTGCTAAAAGAGAAAAATTTTCTGTCATAATTTCAGCTATGGGTCTAAGCCCGGCAATAGCCATTCCTACGGAATTTCCTACGATACTAAGTTCTGCTATTGGTGTATCAATTACTCTTTTTTCCCCGTATTTACTAAAAAGGCCTTCACTTACCCTGTAACTTCCGCCGTATCTTCCTACATCTTCACCTAAAATAATTACACTTTCATCTTCAGCCATACATTCATCTATGGCTTTGTTTAACGCCTCACGATATAGCATTTTCACACTCCTTACAAAATACATCTTCAAATGCTTCTTCAATTTCAGGTTCCGGAGAATTTTTAGCAAATTCCACTGCTTCGTTTATTACTGCTTCAACTTTTGCATCAAGAGCATTAAAGTATTTTTCATCAACTAATCCGCTTTCAATAGCTTTTTTCTTTAAATTTTTAATAGGGTCTTTTCTTTTAAAATTTTCAAGTTCTTCTTCGCTTCTGTATTTTCCTGCATCACTCATAGAATGACCTTCATATCTGTATGTTTTTGCTTCTACAAATACAGGGCCAAGTCCGTTTTCTATAATCTCTTTTGCTTTAGTTACAGTATTGTAAACATCGCAAACATCCATTCCGTCACATGTGAAAGTTGGCATATAATTTCTGGCTTTTTCTTTTAAATCTGTAAAAGGACATACCCAAGATATGTTAGTTCCTATTGCGTAGTAGTTATTTTCTGCAAAAAACATCAAAGGAAGTTTCCATGCACTAGCTATATTAATGCTTTCAAAAAAAGCTCCCGCATTACTTGCCCCGTCTCCAAAAATTGCAAAAACACCAGCTTTTTCATTTTGAAGTTTTCTGGCATACGCACATCCAACAGCCATTGGCAGATGACCGGCGACTATAGCGTCTCCTCCATAAAAACTGAGTTTTGGTTCAAAA
>Ga0256829_1000678_pt1 | contig 32368 bp, 22 predicted proteins | sample 131447metaG_FD_185979 | JGI IMG/M metagenome (GOLD analysis project Ga0256829, IMG submission 185979) | Hydrothermal vent microbial communities from Lau Basin, Pacific Ocean - 131-447 | ecosystem: Environmental > Aquatic > Marine > Hydrothermal vents | place: Pacific Ocean: Lau Basin | collected... | reverse complement strand
GTTTGGTGGATAAAAGGCGCCACTATGACTGGCGCACCGGACATTCTTGAGCAGTGGTTTCCGCAGGATGACATGCTCCTGCAGCAATTGTGCAAACAGGTGCAGCAGGTGCGCCTGCCGGCCGGCCAGACGGTGTTTCATCGTGGCGACACGTGCCGGAACTACCTTGTGGTGATCCATGGCAGTGTCCGGGTCCAGGCGCTGTCGGCAGGGGGGCGGGAGGTTGTCCTGTACCGGGTTACCGACGGCCAGTCCTGTGTTATCACCACGTCCTGCCTGATCAGCGAGGAATCCTATCCAGCGGAGGGTATTACCGACGAGGAAACCGAGGCGCTGGTCATTCCCCAGGCCGTATTCAACGAGGCGCTGGGTTATTCAGACACCTTCCGGCGGTTTGTGTTTGCCAACCAGGGGCAGCGACTGGGAGACCTGATACAGCGGGTCGAGGATGTGGCCTTCGGTCGTGTGGACGCAAGGCTGGCAAAACACCTGGTAGATCGTTGTGGCAACCGCCCTGGCACGGTTTCGGCGACACATCAGCAGCTTGCCAGTGAACTGGGTACGGCGCGCGAAGTGATCAGCCGTCAACTCAAGGTGTTCGAAAAGGACGGTCTGATTGCAGTTCGCCGGGGTTCTGTTGAAGTCATTCGACCGGATGCGTTGACGCGGGTCTGGGAAGCTATCCACTGAGTGAAAAGTCGCCACCTGTGTGATTTTGTCACTGCGGGGCCCGGTTTCTTCCCCTATACTCCCTGGCATCAGATAACCGACAGGAGGTATCTCTCATGGCAAATGTATGTGGAATTGACCGTTTTGTTCGTATTGCTGCAGGCGCGGCCCTGCTGGCGCTGACCTTTGTCGGGCCCTGGACTGAATCGCTGTACCCCTGGGGTCTGCTCGGTGCGGTACCACTGCTGACCGGTCTGATCGGCTGGTGCCCCGCCTACAGCCTGTTCGGGTTCGGTAGCTGTCGCTCCGCCTGATATCGGTGCTTCCGGTCGCTACCGGAGTTTTCGGAAAAGCCCGCTTCGACAGCGGGCTTTTTTGTGGGTGTAATACCGGTGTTCCCGAGGGATTTGACGCATATGACATGACAGACTGGCAGTACGGGCATAGGTCTTGTCGTACTTGTTTACACAGTTTTAAACATTATCTATTTGAAATATATAAAAAAACAGATTTCATTATGGTACGCGTGACAGGCTGGAGGTCCGGTTTGCGATGCTCGAACCATGACAGGTGTGGGTGTTAGCTTTATAACCAAGCTACTGAAAACAATGGATAATTAAAAACTGCTGACAGACTGACAGAGTATTCATGAGTTCTGTCATGCCGGGATTATTTACACTGTCAGCCGGAATCCTGGAAATGTCGCCTTTGGGTGACAGTCTGGAATATAACCTTCTATTTTTAATGTGGAATTTTAACATGGCCCGGCGATTGCTATAGACCTGTCGCTGAATGGCGTCTGTCCCCTGGGCAGGCGTCGGTTAATTTAGGTTTACCAAACAATCCACGTAAAGTGGGAGGGTACCCAACGATGAAATTTAAAACGATTAGAAAGACGGCACTTGCTGTCGCGGTCGGTTCTGCCATGGCCATGGCCGGCACTGCCCACGCAGCCAAGTACCTGATGGTCTGGTCCGGCGATAAAGGCGGCTGGCAGACGATGGACGGTGCGGCATTGAACAATGACTACGATCCCAACTTCGAAGTCAACGGAAAGGGTGCGGCAACGACCGGCACGCCGGACGGTGACTTTATCGCGGTGGTTAACGCAACCCGTCGTGATATCTTTCACTACGGTGCGGTGGTAAGCACTGTACAACTTCCGCCCGTACTGAACGCACACTTGCTGGCCGAAGTCGAGTTTGGTCTCGATAGCAGCGTGACCGATGGCAGTATCGTGCCTGTGCCGACAGCCGGTAACGGTGGTCTTTTCCAGAACGCAATTACCTCGCAGTTCGCCAACGAATCTCACCACACCAGCGCCTTCCTCGTGACCGATGAAGCCACAGGTGACAAGCTGATGTTTGCCGGTGGCCTGATTTCCGCCAACGTGTTTGGTTGTAACATCAACGATCCCCTGCACGTTCGTCCGATCGATGGCACCATGATCGGCGGTGACGTGACGGGTACGGTAATTCGTTACGATGCGGCCACAATGGGTAACGATCCGGCTTATGACAACATGTGTGGCCTGGTCATTTCCGGTGGTTTCGACCCGCGTACCGATGCCCTGTCCGGTACCGATGATTTCATCAGTGTTGGCGATGGTCTGATGGCTTCCTCTTTCATGGGCGCCAAGGGTAACTGGGGTTTCCCGAGCAACATGGGTGCTGCACCGCAGCTTCCGCCGACCCTGACCACCCCGGGTGGTGTCGTTATCTTTGATTACGATGGTACGGACGTTCGTCAGTTCAGCGCTGTTTATAATGGCGGTGATGCCCCTGATCGTTACAAGCCTCGCTGGCAGTGTGGCCTGTGTGCGATCCTCGCCGGTGCGCCTGAAACTGTTGCACCGAGTACTGCCGGTATCGCTCACCCGCACGGCATCTTTGCACGTCAGGATCTAAACACCCTGGTCACATCTGACTACGGCGACCCGGTCTCACTGGCTCTGGCCGGCGCGACGCCTCCGGACAACGAAGAAGGCGCCGCTTCTACCCAGACCTATGATATCGGTACGACTATCCGCTTCTGGGATCTGAACAAGCTGAAGACCATGGCGGGCGGCACCTATTCACCGGAAGATATCGCCCAGGTGCCTGATGGCCCCCGTGTCGAAGGTCGTGAAGGTGGTGGTCCGCTGCACCTTGGTTCGTCTGCCGTTACGATGGAAGAGCCGGAAGGTCTTATGGCTGCCTGGACCACCAACCTGCCCGAGCACAAGGGTGGTTTCGTGGCTTCCATGTGTGGTGGTACCTTGTTCTATACTCCGGACATGACCAGCTGGCAGCGGGGCGTTCGCCCGGAACTGCGCGCTGTGTATGATGCGGGTCCTTGCACCGGTTTCTCGGTGTTCTTCACCACCAAGGATGATACCTACCTGGTAGCCCCGATCGCCGGTGTTGTCTCTCCGGGACAGCCGACCTTCGATCGTGACTATCCGATGGAGCATTCTCGCCGCATCATGTTGTTTGATATCCGTCCGCTGCTTGCCAAGGGTGACGACATCAACAACATCCAGTGTAACTATGCGGATGCCAGCTTCTACACCTCCAGTGACGCACCGGGCTTTGCCCATATGTTCACAGGTGAGCCGACCACCACGTTCGCTGCCAAGCGTAACAACGGTGCTTCGGATTGCCCGGTGGTAGCCGACAGCCAGAACCTGGATTCACTGGATAACTTCCTGTCCCAGGGTGGTCCTCACTTCACACTGTACAACAAGGCTGAAAAACGCGTTGCTACCAGCCTGTACTTTGTTGACCTGCGTGAATACGCACTGCCGAACCCGGTGGGTCAGCTGCCAGGTACCGGTTCTGTGGGTGATGACCGTGTCTGCATGCTGAAGATGAGAAAACGCCTGAACTGGGGTATTGGCGCCGGTCGTCTGTCTTCTGACTGGTTGTTTGGTCTGTTCACCGACGTGAGTTCCTTCGGTGACCAGGGTGAACGCTATGGACCGCACTTCTTCTACAGCTACTATGACGGTTGTATCGACTTTGACCGTGCTTCATGGCCTCACGGCAAGACCGGTCACGCCACGCCTCACGGCCTGACCTGGGTGGAATAAGTCGAACTGAAAAGTTCCTCACATAAGGAAAGTACAGTAGGAACTACCTGGGGGGTCTTTATGACCCCCCTCTTTTTCCCAGTCTCCTTTCAGCCAGGGGACTGGGAAAAAGAGATGATTGATGACGAACATACGGATAGCACTATACTAGGCTAACTGTTACCCAGGCAAGCAAGAGCATGTCCAGAAAATCCACGTTACTGTTTCTACTTCCGGTATTGTTTGCCGCCGGTCTGCTGTCGGGGTGGCTGCTGTTTGCGGACCGTCACTCCATGGAAGGTGGTGACGCGCAACTGGATGCTATCGGCAGTGTGGGTGAAACGCGATATGTCTGCCCGATGCACCCGGAGATTATTTCCCATGACAAGGGCCATTGTCCGATTTGTGGTATGGACCTGGTGCCGCTGGAAGATGAAGGCAAAGCGGATGATGCGCATGGTGCGCCCCAGGTGTGGATTTCACCGGCCATGGAACACAATCTCGGCATACGCACGACGAAGGTGCAGCGCGGCACATTGCCGCGCCTGATTCGTACGACGGGCAGCCTCAGCAAGATCACCCCGAGTGGCGGTCGTATCATCAAGCCGCGCCTCAGCGGCCGGGTGGAATGGGTGCTGGAGCGGGATCAGGGCGAACGCGTCAAGCGAGGCGAGGCCGTGGCGAAGATCTTTTCACCGGAACGCCTGCAGGCGCAACAGGATTACCTGGTGGCGTTTCGTGCCGGGGACAACGAGGCCATGCAGCAATACTGGGAAACGCTGGCAAAGCTGGGTTTCCCTGGCAGCAAGGTACGGAAACTTGAAGAGAGCGGTGAGCCGGAGAAAAATTTAACGATCTATGCGCCGCAGGATGGCTCGATTGTGGAAATTACCGTGAAGGCGGGCGACCCGGTTGAAGCCGATACGACCCTGATGCGACTCGGTGGGCTGATTGTGGTCAGCGTGACCGCCGAGGCTTTTGAGCGCCAGTGGACCTGGCTCGAGTACGGTCAGCGCGCAACCATGACAATCCCCTCGCTACCGGGTGAGACCTTTGAGGGAACCGTAGAGCGTGTGAATGAATCGATCAGTTACAAAACACGCACACTGTCTGTACGCCTGCGGTTTCTGACCCTGAACCCCCTCCTTCGCAAGTCGATGTTTGCCAATGTCACAATCTATGCCCAGCCACACAGGAATGTGTTGTGGGTGCCGGCCGATGCCGTGATTCGTACCGGTGACGGTGCGCGTGTCATCGTGGTGCATGACAATGGGCATTACCAGCCTGTTGAGGTGCGCGCAGGGATTGTCAGCGATGGCCGGGTGGAAATCCTGTCGGGTTTGCAGGATGGTGAAACCGTCGTGGTGTCCGGACAGTTCCTGATTGATTCCGAAAGTAGCCTGACGGCAAGTTTCCGCCGAATGCAGGAGCCGGATGCCGTGGCGCACAGTCATGGTGAGCATGGGCACGAGCATTGACGGACGCCTGACATGATCGCCGCCATTATTCGCTGGTCTATTCGTAACCGACTGCTGGTACTGGTGCTGGCAGCATTGATTTCAGTCTGGGGGCTTTACGCCCTGCGTACGATTCCGCTGGATGCCATTCCCGACCTGTCGGATGTCCAGGTCATTATCAAGACAAACTACCCGGGACAGGCGCCGCAAGTCGTCGAGGATCAGGTCACTTATCCGCTGTCGACCGCCATGCTGTCAGTACCCGGCGCCACGGCAGTGCGCAGCTACTCGTTCTTCAGTGATTCCTATGTCTATATTATTTTCAAGGATGGTACGGATCCTTACTGGGCACGCTCGCGCGTGCTGGAATACCTGAGCCAGGTATCCAGCCAGCTGCCGGATGAAGCGAAATCATCACTTGGGCCGGATGCCACCGGGGTGGGCTGGATCTTTGAATATGCGCTGGTAGACCGCAGCGGCAGCCGTGACCTCTCGCAGCTGCGAAGTTTGCAGGACTGGTTCCTGAAATATGAACTGCAAACGGTACCGGGTGTATCCGAAGTGGCGACCATCGGTGGCATGGTCAAGCAGTACCAGGTGGTAATCGATCCCAACCTGTTACGTCTGCATTCCTTACCGCTTTCGGCCGTCAAAAGCGCGATCCGCGATGCCAATCATGAAACCGGCGGGTCGGTGGTGGAGATGGCCGAGGCCGAATACCTGGTGCGTTCGCGCGGGTATATCGAGTCGATTGACGACCTGAGAAAAATACCACCGCTCAATGTTGGCGCAACAGGTGCGACCATCAAGCTCAATGACATTGCAGAAATACGCACCGGCCCGCAGATGCGGCGCGGGATCGCGGAACTGAACGGCGAGGGTGAGGTGGTAGGCGGTATTATCGTGATGCGTTTTGGGGAGAATGCGCTGACCACGATCAAGGCGGTCAAGGCAAAGCTGGATACCATCCGCCACAGCCTGCCGGACGGGGTAGAGCTGGTGACAACCTATGACCGTTCCGGCCTGATAAACCGCGCGGTGAATACCCTGTCTCATCGCCTGCTGGAAGAGTTCCTTATCGTGGTGCTGGTGTGCGCGGTGTTCCTGTATCACCTGCGTTCCTCGCTGGTTGTGCTGGTCAGTCTGCCCGTAGGCATCCTGGCAGCCTTTATCCTGATCGCCCACCAGGGCATCAATGCCAATATCATGTCGTTGGGCGGTATTGCCATAGCGATTGGCGCCATGGTGGATGCGGCCATTGTGATGATCGAAAATGTACACAAGCACCTGGAGCGTGCCGGCGGGAAGGGGCGGGTTGCCGCGATCACCGCTGGTGTGGTCGAGGTGGGTTCCCCGCTGTTTTTCTCGCTGTTGATCATCACCCTGAGCTTTATCCCGGTCTTCAGCCTGGAAGCGCAGGAGGGGCGGCTGTTTATCCCGCTGGCCTATACCAAGACCTTTGCCATGGCCGCCGCCGCCGGGCTGTCGATCACGCTGGTGCCGGCGCTACTGGTCTACCTGGTGCGCGGCAAGATCCGCAGTGAGAATGCCAACCCGGTCAACCGGGGGCTGATTGCCCTGTATCAACCTATACTGCGTACGACGCTTGACCACCCGTGGCGCGTCGTCCTGTTTGCCGTGTTGTTGATTGCGAGTTGCCTGTGGCCCCTGTCGCGGCTGGGCTCGGAATTCATGCCGGAACTGGATGAAGGCGACCTGCTGTATATGCCAACTACTTACCCTGGTATCTCGATTGGCAAGGCGCGTGAACTGTTGCAGCAAACGGACAAGCTGATCCGGACAGTACCCGAGGTCAAACAGGTATTCGGCAAGGTAGGACGCGCGGAAACCGCAACCGATCCGGCGCCGCTGACCATGATGGAGACGACGATACAGTTAAAACCCCGTGACCAGTGGCGTAAAGGTATGACCCTGGAAGGGATCAAGCGGGAACTCAATGAGCGGGTCCAGGTGCCGAGTCTGAACAACGCCTGGTTGATGCCGATCAAGACGCGTATTGATATGTTGTCTACAGGCGTGAATACCCCGGTGGGTATCCTGATTTCCGGGCCAGACCTTGAAGTGATCCAGAAGATCGGGCAGCAGATCGAACCGGTGGTGCGCCGTGTGCCGGGTACGCAATCGGTGTTTGCTGAACGCGCCACCAGTGCGCGCTATATCGAGGTGAATATTGATCGCGAAGCGGCGGCTCGTTACGCTTTCAGCGTAGCGGAGATACAGGAACTGATTAATGTTGCGGTCGGTGGCGTCAACGTAACCTATACTGTCGAAGGGCGTGAGCGTTATCCCGTCAACTTGCGTTACCCGCGTTATGTGCGTGATTCACTCGATGCCCTCCAGAACCTGCCGATCGTGACATCACGTGATGAGCATATTCAGTTACGGGATGTGGCGGATGTGCATATCGTCAATGGTCCGGCGATGATCCGCAGCGAGGATGCGCGCCTGAGTAGCTGGGTATATGTCAATATTGAGGATCGCGATCTGGGTTCGTATGTCGATGAAGCGAAACGGGTCGTTGCTGACAGGATCAAGCTGCCGGCCGGTTATACCCTGGAATGGACAGGGCAGTACCAGTATCTCGAACGCGCACGACAGAAACTGACCCTGATTATTCCGGTGACACTGGTTATTATATTGCTGTTGCTGTACCTGAGCTTCCATAACTTCACTGAATCCTTCATGGTGATGGGTGCCGTACCCCTGTCGCTGGTGGGTGGTTTCTGGTTGCTGTATGCGCTGGGTTATAACCTCTCCGTCGCTGTCGGTGTTGGATTTATTGCGCTGGCCGGCGTGGCGACCGAGTTCGGTGTAGTCATGCTGGTATATCTCGATGAGGCCGTGCGTCGACGGCAACCGGCCAGTCGCGCGGAGTTCCGCGCAGCGGTTGCAGAGGGCGCCGTCCAGCGCGTACGTCCCAAGGCAATGACCGCCGCTGTGATTATTGCCGGTCTGCTGCCGGTCATGCTTGGCACCGGGACAGGTTCGGAAGTTATGCGTCGTATCGCAGCGCCCATGGTTGGCGGTATGGTCACGGCGCCACTGGTGTCAATGGTGTTGATTCCCGCGCTCTATTACCTGTGGCAGGCGCGACGTTATCCCGAGGTGGAACAATGAAACAGATATTGCTTTATACCGGTGCCGTGGTAGTGCTCGCCAGCGCGGTAGTGGCCTACCGTTATGTTCAACAGTCCGGGCAGACAACGGCGCACACTGTGACGCCTGTCAATGTTGTGCAACCGGTAAAAACCGGGCCGGCCCCGCAGCCTCCTGCACCCGTGGTGGCTAACCCCGGGGCGGCACCTGCCATACAGCCATCTGCTGCGACAGTGGTTGATGACGGGGCTGAAACTGACAAGACGCAGGCCACTGGAACCAGTGGTGCTGCTTCCAGCGAACCGGTGGTTCAGGATGAACCCGTGGTCTCAACGCCGGTACAGGCCGGCACCGTGCTGTACACGGCGCCGCCAAATCCCGGTGCTGCCGCACTGGGCGAGTTTGCGCGGCATTTCCAGAAACGGCTTAACAGTATGCCGCCGGAAGAACGTGACGCCGCTAAACTCAGTCGTCAGATGCAGGGCGAGTACAACAAGGCTCACTCATCACTGGCGGATGCGATAAAAAAATCCCGGGAAGGAAAATAAAAGTGGCCCGGACGGATGTTACTCATCGGTCACGCAACCGTGAGAGGCATCCTTCACGCTCTTGATGTACTTGTACAGGGTGCCGCGTGTTGCCGTGTAGGCCGGCATCTGCCATTCGGCGCGTCGTTTTTCCATGTCTTCGTCACTGACATCGACGTTGAGACTCTGCGTACCGGCATCGATGCTGATGACATCGCCGTCGCGTATCAGGCCGATCGGCCCGCCTTCCTGGGCTTCCGGCACTACGTGACCGATAATAAAGCCGTGTGAACCGCCGGAGAAACGCCCGTCGGTAATCAGTGCAACATCCTTGCCGAGGCCGGCACCCATAATCGCCGAGGTCGGGGTGAGCATTTCCGGCATGCCGGGGCCACCCTTCGGTCCTTCATAACGAATCACCACGACATCGCCCTTCTGGATTTCGCCGTTTTCCAGCCCGGCCAGCATCGCTTCTTCACGGTCATACACGCGAGCGGGACCCGAGAAGGTCAGGCCTTCCTTGCCAGTGATTTTGGCCACGGAACCGCCGGGCGCAAGGTTGCCGCGGAGAATCTGGATATGCGCTGTTTTCTTGATCGGTTTGTTGACGGGCATAAACACTTCCTGCCCGGGGGTCAGCCCCGGCACATCGGCGACATTTTCACCCAGTGTTCTGCCCGTCACGGTGAGGCAGTCAGGATTCATCAGATCCTGCTCCAGCAGGTATTTGATTACCGCGGGCGTGCCGCCAACCTTGTGCAGGTCTTCCATGACGTATTTGCCCGATGGCTTGAGGTCGGCCAGGAAGGGCACGCGATCACTGACTTTCTGGAAATCATCGATCGTCAACGGCACATCCACGGCGCGCGCCATCGCCACCAGGTGCAATACCGCGTTGGTGGAACCGCCCAGGGCCATCACAATTACCATGGCATTTTCAAATGCTTCGCGGGTCATGATGTCGCGCGGCTTGATGTCATGTTCCAGCAGGTAGCGGATGGACCGGCCGGCCTGTAGGCATTCCTCCAGCTTGCCGGGGTCGATCGCCGGGATGGAAGCGCTGTAAGGCAGGCTCATCCCCAGCGCCTCGATGGCCGAGGCCATGGTGTTGGCCGTATACATGCCACCGCAGGCACCGGCGCCCGGGCAGGAATGGGCGATAATCTGTTTGCGTTCCTCGTCATCGATCTTGCCGGCGATATATTCACCGTAGCTCTGGAACGCCGACACCACGTCGAGGGTGGCATTCTTCCAGTGGCCGGGCTTGATGGTGCCGCCATAGAGCATCAGTGCCGGCCGGTTTACGCGCCCCATCGCAATTACTACACCGGGCATGTTCTTGTCGCAGCCGGGGATGGCGATATTGGCGTCATACCACTGTGCGCACATCACGGTCTCGATAGAGTCCGCAATGATGTCGCGCGACTGCAGCGAGTAGCTCATCCCGTCAGTCCCCATGGAAATACCGTCACTCACGCCGATGGTATTGAATCGCAAGCCCACGAGCCCGGCTGCCTGTACGCCTTCTTTCACTTTGGCGGCAAGATCATTGAGGTGCATGTTACAGGTGTTGCCCTCCCACCAGACGCTGGAGATGCCCACCTCAGCCTTGTTCATATCCTCAGGTTTCATCCCCGTACCCACCAGCATCGCCTGCGAGGCGCCCTGCGAGCGGGGTTCAGTGATACGGGCGCTGTAACGGTTCAGTTTGTCGGCCATTTTCCTTCCTCTTGGCGCCTGAACGGCGCTGTTTGCGGCAAAAGGAAGTATTGTACCGGGCAAACTACGACCCTCCAATGGCCTGCGAACGCAAGCCGCGCTGTACATGGCAATAGATACTCGTACCTGCCGAGGTTTTTCACACCATCCCCAAAAAAATATTTACCATAAACCCCCTTAACCACATGTTTTTTATACAATCGCAAAAAACTTGCGCCCAAAGGAACTATCAAACGCAAGGATTGCCAGAAAAACGTATTTTCCCTGATGACATCGTTAGCGATCTACCGTAGATTTAGCTGATGTAAATATACACTCACCGTCGATGAACAAATCGTCGCAAGAGACAAAACCATGGAAATGTGTCGCTACGTGCTCGCCATCATCCTGTCACTTAACACTACAGTAAGCCGGGCAAACATGGATGGCAATGCAACTACTGTCAACGAGACAACAAGGCTGCGTATTCCTGACGTCGAACCCACGCCGATACTTGATGCGCTTGTACGGAATAAGGTGACTACCGTCAACGAAATGCTGGATAACGGCGGTGATCCGAATGAAACCAATACAACCGGTCTCTCTCTACTGATGATTGCAACGCACAAGGGTGAAACCGCGCTGTTTAACCACCTGATCAAAATGGGCGCCAATACCAAGGCGCGCGATTCTGTACAGCGAACAGTTTTAATGTTCGCCGCGATTGGCGGTCACGATGCTCTAGCAGAACGCCTGATCAAAATGGGCGCCGATGTGAATGCCACCGACGATGAAGGCAATACTTCCCTGCACTTTGCTTCGGAATATAACAAAACAGCAGTGGTCAGAGCATTGATCAAGGCCGGCGCAGATATCGATCCCCGTAATGCCAACAAGAAAACGCCACTAATGCTGGCTGCTCACGCAGGCTACGAGGATATTGCATTGGCGCTGATCAAGGCCGGCGCCAATGTGAACGCCAAAACTCCGGATGGCAATACGGTATTGATGGAAGCGGCGGGCGGCGGCAGCCTCAAAATAGTCCAGTCACTGATCAGCAAGGGCGCTAACGTCAATGCCCAAAATAACAATCCCGGATTTTCTGCACTACACATGGCCATACATAATGGCCGCGACGACATTGCCAATGCGCTACTCAATGCCGGCGCTGACCCCAAAGCAAAGACTCACGGAAATACCACCGTACTCATTGCGGCGGCTGCGAGTCACAGGACAAATATGGTGGAACGCCTGATAAAAATGGGCGCAGATGTCAATGCCAAAGATAATCGCGGCCGCAGCGCATTAATGACCGCAGCAAGGCATGGCGCATTAAGGGAGTTAAAACTTCTTTTGAAACATGGCGCCCATGTAAATGATACCAGTTTAACCGGGTGGTCCCCACTGGCCTTCGCCATTGCCCACAACCATATCGATGTGGCGCGTGAACTGGTAAAGGCCGGCGCATTGCTGGAAACGCGCGAGAAAAGTCAGGGCGCGACACCGCTAATGTTAGCGATTTCCTACGGCAACAAGGCGGCACTGGACTACCTGCTGACACTGAACGTTAACGTCGATGCGCGCGGGCTTAAACATATCACCCCGCTGATAGCAGCATCAAAATCAGGCCGTAGCGGGTTCATGGAGGACCTATTGAACAATGGCGCCAATATCAATCTGCAGGATGGAACACAAATGGCCGCCATCCACTACGCCGCAATGACCAATAAACCCACCCCCGTCGCCGTGCTTCTCAAACACGGCGCGAAAATCAACACACCTAACCGGCTGGGCGCAACACCACTTATCCTTGCGGCGTGGTGGGGAGACCCCGAGACGGTAGATCTGCTAATAAAAGCCGGCGCCGAGGTCAATGCAACCGACCACAATGGCCAAACTGCGCTCGACTTCGCCATCAAACGCTCGCGGGGACCGGCAATCATTGATCTACTGAGAAAAGCCGGCGCCAAGACCGGAAACGAACTGACTCGCCGGTAATAACGAAGCTTTAATTAAAACCCAGCCTTGCGCAAGGCAAGCTCTAACATCAGGCAGAGCGACAGCTACCGAACCCGAACAGGCTGTAGGCGGGGCACCAGCCGATCAGACCGGTCAGCAGCGGCACCGCGCCGAGCAGACCCCAGGGATACAGCACCTCTGTCCAGGGCCCGACAAACGTCAGCGCCAACACAGCCGCACCCGCGACAATACGAACAAAACGGTCTATTCCACATACATTTGCCATGAGATATATCTCCTCTCGATTATCTGATATCACGCAGTATACAAGGTAGAAACCGTAGCACGCAGTGATAAAATCACACAGCCAAGGACTTTTCGCTCAGTGGACAGCTTCACAGACCCGTATCAGCGCCTCCGGCCGAATGACTTCAACGGAACCCCGGTGGACTGCAATCAGGCCTTCCTTTTCGAATACCTTAAGTTGACGACTGATTACTTCGCGCGCCGTACCCAGTTCACTGGCAAGCTGCTTGTGTGTCGCTGAGACAACCCCCGGGCGGTTACCACAGCGATCCACCAAGTGCTTTGCCAGCCTGGCATCCACACGGCCGAAGGCAACATCCTCAACCCGCTGTATCAGGTCGCCCAATCGCTGCCCCTGGTTGGCAAATACAAACCGGCGGAAGGTGTCCGAGTAACCCAGCGCTTCGTTGAATACAGCCTGGGGAATCACCAGAGCCTCGGTTTCCTCGTCGGTAATACCCTCGGCGGGGTAGGATTCCTCACTGATCAGGCAGGACGTGGTGATTACGCAGGATTGACCATCGGTAACCCGGTAAAGCACCACCTCCCGGCCACCTGCGGACAGCGCATGCACACGGACACTGCCGTGGATCACCACCAGATAATTCCGGCAGGTGTCGCCACGATGAAACACCGCCTGGCCGGCCGGCAGACGCACCTGCTGCACCTGTTTGCACAATTGCTGCAGGAGCATGTCATCCTGCGGAAACCATTGCTCAAGCATGTCCAGTGCGCCAGTCATAATGGCGCCTTTTATCCACCAAACCCCCGGCAGAGTCAACCTTGGCCACAGGCAAAAAAAACGCGGGCGAATGGCCCGCGTTAACAATCCGGTTCAGTGGGAGGGAATTTGCTGAATGACTGAACCTGGAATACACCCGTAGTCTGGGATACACAGCCGGCCAGGGAAAGTGACGAATTGCCGCACACCCTGACAGGACATCCCATCACAACTGTTGCCCATAGAGACCACGGCAGGCACGGAAAAGTTCACACCGGACGAAAATATTTCAGGGGGAGATGCGGCAATTTGTCACTTCCCAGGCCATCAACCCGCACCCTATCCTCCACACAGAACAAAACAACGACGAGAGAAACCCCATGAAAACCCTGAAATCCCTACGCCTTTTTCTGGGCCTGTGCTTGCTGTCTATACAGGCCCCGGCACAGGCCTACGTCGGCCTGTGCTGCGGGAAGTGCGGCGGCAATATGCCCATGAATATCCCGGGCGGCGGTATCCCGGAAACACACGAATGGCGCATCAAGTTCAGCCCCATGTTCATGCGCATGGATGGCTTGCGCGACGGTACTCACGGCGTCAACCCGGACAGCCTGCTGGGTATGCCGGTGATGATGGGACAGCCAACCGGGAAATTCATGGCGACACCTACCGATATGGATATGGCCATGCTGAATATCACGGCAGGCTACAGTCTCAGCGACAAGTGGTTTGCCGGCATCATGCTGATGTGGAAACGCAATGAAATGGACATGCTGTTTAACAGCATGATGCGGAGCATGACAGGCAAAACAGGCTTCACCATGACGACCGACGGCCCAGGCGACACCATGCTGATGGCCAAGTACCGGCTGTTTGCCGACGACCCGCTGATCCCCACGCAACAGGCCTCACTGTTCTTCGGCCTCAGCCTGCCAAGCGGCTCCATTAACCAGAAGAACAGCCGGCACCCGCTGGATTTGCGTAAAAACGAACAGGCGCCCTACGGCATGCAACTCGGCTCCGGCACCTTCGACCCCACGCTTGGCCTGCTCTACCAGGGTTCGAGCTCACCCTTGTGGTGGGGCGCCAACGCCGCCTACACGGCAAGGCTGTACAACAACAAACGCCATTATCGAACCGGCGATGAAGTACGCCTCGACCTGTATGGCATGTACCAGCTACGCTATAACCTGCTGGTCCAGGCGCAACTGAATGGCCACTATCAGGACCGCATCCACGGTGAAATGGACGAGGCCAGAAGCGGTGAATCCGGCCATGTCGTCCAGGGCGACCCGAACTCGCCCTACATGACACCGCTGTGGGATCCAAACAACTATGGCGGGACACAACTTTTCGCCACACTCGGGTTCCAGTGGCAACCCGCGCCGCTGCATATCATCGATCTCAATGTTGGCGTTCCCCTGTACCGCGATCTCAACGGCCCGCAGCTGGAAACCGATTACCGCGTCATGCTGACCTGGTATCTCGAGATTCCCACCCGGAAGAGTATTCGTTTCGGCCTCGGCAGGGCAAAAGCCAAAAGTAAACTGGGGTTCTGAATCGCATGAAAATCATCCATACACACCGATCAATCACGGGGCTTGCACTGGCAAGCCTGACGCTGTTCACGGCTTGCACGACACCGGGCACGCACAACACGGCCATTCCCGACGCGGAAAGTACCGGGGCTAGGATCTATAGCGCCCGCTGCAGCAATTGCCACGCCCTGCCTCACCCGCAACGGCTTGGCTATAACGCCTGGCTGGAACTGCTCCCGATCATGGAGCAGCGTATGCAGGAACGCGGCATGCTAAAGATGGGCAAGGATGAGCGCGATAAACTGCTGGCTTACCTGAAGGCACACAGCCGATGAGAACACAGATCGCGGGCCTGGCGTTGTGCTTCGTCATGTCAGGCATTCAGGCGGCGCCTGACTTCGACGCACTGGGTATCACACCGCCAAAACAACGCCAGGCAGCACCGGATTTCAGCCTGGCGACAGCCGATGGCCGCACTCTGCACTTGAGTGATTTCCGTGGTAAACCGGTATTGCTCAATTTCTGGGCAACCTTCTGCGCACCCTGTCGCGAAGAGATGCCCGCCCTGCAAACCTTGTGGGAGACCCATCGTCATACCGGCCTGATCGTGCTTGCCGTGGCGGCCGACCGTGACAAGTCCGGGGCAACCATTACAGCGTTTTTGGAATCAGCTGCTGTCAGCTTTCCGGTCCTGCTGGACAGCGATGGTGAAGTGCGTCGCCGGTATGAAGTCCAGGCCCTGCCAACCAGCTATCTCATCGGCGCGGACGGGCGCTTCCTCGGCCGCATGGTCGGGCCGCGCGACTGGGATGGCGAAGGCTACCGGGAACTGTTTGCCTCACTCCTGGCGACGGGTGAAATCAGGAGGCCAGCGGAGCCAGCTCCCGCTCCAGGGGAACAGGATCTGCCACACTGACGGATGAGGCAGCTTCTTCTTCAAGACTGGCTGTCTCGTAGGGCCAGTCACGAATACCGCCTTCTACCGTGACGACATCGTAGTTGTGCTGACTGAGCTTGAGGGCCGCCACGGCACTGCGACTCCCGGAATGGCAATACACGATGTAATGTTCCGACTTGTCCAGCTCACCGATACGCTCACGCAGTTCATGCAGCGGGATGAGAATCGCACCGGGGATATGCTGGTATTCATATTCTTCGGCATAACGCACATCGAGTACCCGGTAGCCGCTTTCGATCATGCTCCTGGCAATTCGCGGGTTGACGCTGCGCACCAGCTGTTTGCTGACCAGATCCTCGAAGTCTTCACGGCCCAGCACCATGATGATGGCATCCTCGACGATACGCACGGTTTCGCTACGCAGCTTGCCGGTAATCAACGCCTCGCAACCAAAGGTATCACCGGCCTGCAACTCGGCCACCTTGCGCGGCCCGTCATCGTAGATACCGGTCTGCCACACTTCGGCGCGCCCCGATTTGAGGATATAGAACGCATCGCCTTCCTCGCCTTCACGGACAATCTCCTGTCCTGCAGACGCCATCACTGTATGCATCCGCTGAAAGGCGCTCTCGACACATTCAAGCGGCATGCGACGGAAGGCCAGCGTGTCACGTACACCTTCAAGTGCATCGTGCAAGCGAACATCCGCCTCTTCGGTGTAATGGACGATTTCGTCCCAGGCCAGCAGTTCGTCGAGCATATCGCTGTCCGCCAGGCAAACGGTCGTATCCCTGACAGCGATCAGCGTCGAAGTCTTCGGTGCAGTGGCCAGTTTAAGCGCCTGGGTGCGTGTGCTGTTGGGCACAATACCGGTACGCACCGAACCGTCCTCGATAATCTTCAACTCGCCTTCGACCACGAACAGGAAATCCCTCGCCTTGCCCGGGTTCATCTGGAAAATATCCCCACAACGCATTTCAAGGAACCGGACCACGTTCGCCACTTCGTCCGCCCGCTCCGGGGACAGCAGGTTAAACGGCACATAGTTCCTGATCAATTTATCCAGGATGTGTTTTGTTTTTGATATCTGCATAACGGGAAAATCCTGATCACAACAAATAGCCGAATCACGGCCTGTTAATCATTCAACGCTGCAAGCTGTCGCCTGTCATCTGGATAAAGGTTCATAAAACTGCACTATCGGCCAACTGTATCCATCCGGACATGGTTATGGCGTGAACATATGCCCAGATACCTGCCATAATCGGCGTGACAATTTGTCGCAACGCGGTTTTATGACCGACTGATAGAATACTCACCATGCTGACACAGGGTCCTGCAAAATCGAGCAGTTCAAGCAACCTCAAACGGCTGGCGCTGTTACGCGGGCTGATGCTTGTGGCCGAACTACTGGTCGTTCTGGGGGTTCATTATGTCGCCGCCATCGCCTTACCCCTGGCGCCGCTGTTTGCGATTTTCTCCCTCATGGCCGTGACCAGCCTGTGGACCTGGCGGCGCGCCGGCAGCGACGCCACCCTCAACGACCGGGAATTCTTTCTGCAACTGAGTATCGACGTGCTGGCGCTGGCCGCCGTACTGTATTTTACCGGTGGCGCCACCAACCCCTTTGCCTGGCTGTTCCTTATCCCGTTGATCATCGCTGCGACGGTTTTACCCGCACCGGCTGTCTGGTTGATGGCGGCGCTCACCACGCTGTGCTATTCCCTGCTGTTCTTTTTTTACCAGCCCCTCGGCAGTGATGCCCACATGCACCACGACCGGGCATTCAGCCAGCACATCTTTGGCATGTGGTTCGGTTTCGCACTCAGTGCCGCCCTGATCGCAGGATTTGTGGTGGGTATTGCCAACACCTTGCGCCAGCGCGACAAACTGCTCGCCCGCGCACGTGAACAGGCGCTGCGTGACGAACAACTGATTGCACTGGGTACACTGGCGACCGGCGCGGCACACGAACTCGGCACCCCGCTCTCGACCATGGCCGTGGTCACCCGTGAACTGGAGCGTGCAGACCTGCCCGACGGAATGAAACGCAAACTGCAAATACTGCGCAGCCAGGTGGATCGGTGCAAACAGGCCCTGTCGGTCATTTCAGCTTCGGCCGGCGAACTGCGCGCGGAAAGCGGCGGCCTGATTCCGCTTCGAACCTGGCTGGAGCGGGTTATCGATAACTGGAAAGCGCAACGTCATAACGCATCGATTTCCATCAACCTTCCACCGCAAGCGACGGACGCCACGATTATCGATGAACAAACCCTGCAACAATCGATGATCAACCTGCTCAACAACGCGGCGGACGCCTCTGAAAACGAAGTCACCATGAACGTCCTTCAGGATACGCAACAGGTCACCATCGATATACTGGATCGTGGACCCGGGCTGCACCCGGATATCAGCGCAACACTCGGTGATCGCCCGACCAGTAACAAGGAACATGGCATGGGCCTGGGACTGTTTCTGACGCATGCCACCCTGCAGCGTCTGGGTGGCACGATTGCCCTGTTCGACCGTGAGGGCGGCGGCACCTGCACCCGCATCCAGTTACCCCTGACACGCAAGGACAAACCGTCATGAATCGGGTAAGCGACACGCCTCCCACACTGCTGCTGGTCGATGACGATGAAATCTTCTGCGAAGTCCTTGAAGAAGCGCTCAGTAGCCGCGGCTACCAGGTCGAGAGCGCGCATAATATCAGCGACGGCATGGAAAAAGCCCAACACCTCGACCCCGAGTATGCCGTTATCGACCTGCGTATCGGCCAGGAATCCGGCCTGTCACTGGCGAAGCAACTGCACGAGCGCGACGAAAACACGCGTATGGTGATTCTGACCGGTTACGCCAGTATCGCCACGGCCGTTGAAGCCATTAAACTGGGTGTCACCCACTACCTGGCAAAACCTGCCGACGCGGACGAGATCCTTGCGGCCCTGCACAAGGACGAGGGTAACCCCGACGTTGCGCTGTCCAGCAACCCCATGAGCGTAAGACGGCTGGAATGGGAGCACCTGCAAAAGGTATTAACGGAATGCGGAGGGAATATTTCCGAGGCGGCGCGCAAACTTCACATGCACCGCCGGACACTGCAACGCAAACTGGCGAAACGCCCGGTCAAACAGTAGCTGGCGCCATTCACTTGTCAGCAATCCAGACTGTCACGCGCCGGTTCCTCGCCCAGGCCTCGGGGTTGCTCTGCGCGACCTCCGGTTGCGATTCACCGAAGAACCTTGATTCAATTGCTTTGGCCGGCACACCGCGAGAACGCAGGTAACGGGCCACCATCACGGCACGCCGACGCGACAAGGCCAGGTTGAAAGCCGAACTGCCGCGTTCGTCCGCATGCCCACCAAGCACAATACGGAAATCCGCTTTTTTACGGTAATCGTGCGCAATACTTTCCAGTACACGCCGCGCTGCCCGGCTCAGCCTGGCGCTGTTGGTTGGGAAGAATACCTTTTGTTCCGCGCGCGGTTCAAAGTCCAGGTAGAGCAGCCCCGCCGTACAGGCGAGGAACTTCGGCAAGGCTTCACGAAAACGCACCGGCATCAAGGCCACCTCGACCTTGTCACGCCCGTCACCCCAGTCATCGAAGGCGATGACCGGCTGCATACCCTGCTCAAGTTCATAGTAAAGCCGCAGCGCCTGGTCACGCGGGATGCTGAGTGGCGTCTTGCCCTGCACCAGCCGGAAGCCGCCAAGGTCACGCGGTTTGCGTTCATGCTGCCAGGGTGGCACCTCGGAACGGATATGTGCCGCCTGGTCCCTGACCGGCGGCTGGTCAACCAGCAGGGAAAATGTCAGGCGATGGCCGGAATGCTGCTCGAAACGTGCACGCCCGAAACGCGGGATCTGTTGCGTCAGGGAACATTGGTTCGGCGCCGTATCGACGATCCACGCTGAGTCTTCCCAGCTGGATTGAAACTGCTGCAAATTTGCGCTGACAGGCAGACTGGTAAACAGGAATGCCAACAGGCTGCACGCAAGCGCACGAAATGTATTGAGACAGGTCATGGCCTGTTTTCGACGCAAAGCCACTGCATCTTGAGCCCGCTGGCAAAATTCATTTTCTGGCACAGGCCTTGCTCAAACTTAACCCAAATGTGACATTGTCACAAAATATTACAAAAATAGACCATTCCCCCTAGTAAATTTAAGTCTATTTGACATTATGGCATGACAAATTGACGGTTAACCCGTATTGCATGTCGGTAATTATTACATAAGGCCTACAAACAAACTCCCCTTCTTATATTCTACAGAATTACATATAAATCAATTATCTGTATATTCGTTTCGTAACAGCGCCAATGATTGCTTAACAAGCCCATGTAAAGATTTCAGATCACGCCCCAACCCGACATACTGGACATTCGCGCTAAAATTTGTCGGAATTTCTTTCACTCAGCCATCCACCTTTCCTCGCCTATGTACCAAAGCTCACATATTTTTATATCTCTTTGTTTATTAAATAATTTTTAAATTGGCCTGTAACTTGCCCTATCCATGAGCAATCACCCACCAAAAGAACATAAACAAACGCAAAATGCCTGTTACTGATAATCGAAGAAAAAAATTAATCGTAGATCCGGATTATGAATAATTTGAACTCCTCACAACATGATGTCGTGAACACATCTCCTTTGGACATGCCCTTGAAACAGGACAGAACTGAAATTATGGTTGTGGGACATAAGGACTTTTCGATCGATAGTTTTATCCAGCTGGTGCAGAGCTATAGCGCAAATTGCCGGTTTTCGGGTGTAGAACCGGGCGAGAACTGGACATTTGATCTTTCAACGACTACCACAGACATACTATTAATCCAGAATGAAATTATCGACAACCTGCCGGAAAACTTTATTCACAGCGTTCTCAATCAGAATGCCAATATCCATATCCTGGTCTTCGGCAAGAATATGAGTGATGAAAGGCTATACCAAATTGTATGCGCCGGCGCAGACGGTTACATCAACGAACACATGAGCGGCGAACATATCGGTCATGCGCTGACGGCTGTAAGCAACAACCAAAAGTGGATAGAACGTCGCATCATGGAGCGTTTTATTGTCAACCAACAGAAACTGGGCAATGCACTTGAGGCACAGTTTTATGAGCAAATAAAGCAACTCTGCAATAGCCTGACAAGACGCGAAACAGAAGTTCTTTGCAAAGTCGTCAAGGGCCTGCCGATCAAACAGATGGCCGAAGAAGTGTATCTCTCGCAGCAAGGCGTGAAGATACACTTATCCAAGCTATTCAAGAAATTCAACGTCAAGACCCGTAACCAGTTGATACTCGCCGCTTTCGATGCAATGAGCCCAGCAAAAAATTTATCGTACCTGTTGCAAAACGGACTTGAAAAGGAACTACTGGGTACTGAATAGCGATACAACGAAATATTCAGAACGCGTCGGGCATACCCATCATAAGTTTTTCGACAACGCCATTACGTCGGATAGTGACCTCGAAACGATCGCTACGCCATAATCCGCCTAACGCGCTCCCAAGTTGTTCAGCTGACGCAAGGGAGATGCCGTCGATATCCGTGACAACATCACCGGGTTCCAGTCCAAGCATGTCAAGAAAGGCCGGAGTCTCGGGCGGCCACACCTGATAACCGATCTGTCGCCCACTACGTAGAATCGGTTTGGCATCCAGTATGGCCAGAACTTTTTCCGGACCCTGAACAACAGCCCTTCGCAGCACTTCGATCATCTGTCGACCTTTTGAAACCGTTTCCGTTGCAAGCACGGCATTTGTTTCCACCCCGCCCTCAAGACGAAGCGTCCTGAAATGTCCACTATCCGAAAGCAGGATAACTCGGTCCGGTAAAATCTCGTCAATACTTTCTCCGCCGGGAAGCTTGTCGCCAACACGGTAAACTTCGGCACCGGCGGTGTCGGCTTCAATAATGGCTCGCGACTGCGTCTTATTGCCATCGCCTGCCATTATGCCTTTCAGCGATAGTCGAGCTACAGGACGCTGTAGTTTTTCCCCAGCGGTTGAAGCACCGGGAGAATCATTTGTCGGCGTGGCCGGCAGCGTAGATATTAGCTGCCGCACCGGTCCACTGCGTGAAGAAGATCCGGCGCGGATACTGTCTGGCCGGGATACATCTGCTGTCATTATTCTAAACCACAGATATATCGCCACGCCCAGCAATACAACGAACGCTGACAACAAGCGGAAACGTCCTGAACGGATAGCGCCAATCATCAGCACCCTCCTTTCAAGTGGTAGCGATCAATCTTCCGGTAGAGTGTTCGCTCGCTGATATCGAGTATGCGGGCGACGCGTCGCCGGTTACCCCCATGGGTTCGTAGCAGAGTGGCTATATGATGCGCTTCGAGATCGGACATCGACAACTCGCCACTCGAAGTTGATGACACGTCGGCGCCATTGTGATGGGGAGAATTGGAATTACAATGCATTTGTGCCGCCATGCCCTGCAAATGAATATGCTCCGCATCAATAACACCATCCCGGCTCAACGCAGTGGCTTTGTGCGTGATATTACACAGCTCGCGCACGTTACCGGGAAAATCATACTTCTTCAGAAGGTCTACTGCATCATGTGTCAGGTTATAACGAACACCGGTATCCCGACTTACCCGTTCGAGCAATACCTGTGTCAGCGGAATAATATCAACCCGCCTGTCACGCAACGGTGGCACAGTTACCTGGATGCCAGCAATGCGGAAGAACAAGTCTTCACGAAACAACTTGTCTGACACCAGCTGGACGAGATTGCGGTTGGTCGCAGCGATAATTCGCACATCACAGGTATGTTGCTTTTGTCCTCCAACGCGCCTGAACTGTCCCGAGTCAAGCACCCTGAGCAACTTGGCCTGAACAGGCAAGCTCATTTCCCCGACTTCATCAAGAAACAGGGTGCCACCGTCGGCCAATTTGAACAGCCCCTGTTTTGAACCCGTACAACCCGTAAACGCGCCCCGCTCGTGTCCGAATAACTCATCTTCAACCAGGGATTCCGTTATCGCCGCGCAATTCAGTTCAACATACGGCTTGCTACGGCGCTTTGATTGATCGTGGACAAAACGTGCCGCCAACTCCTTACCGACGCCACTCTCGCCATCAATCAAAACAGGACTATCCGTGCGCGCTGCAACACTCAGGTGCTCAACGCACGCCAGGAAGGATTTGGAACGACCGACCATGCGCAATTCTTCACAACTGAGTTTCACCGGTGTAGCCAGCCGGTGAATCATTTCCACCAGTACGGTATTACCATCAGTATCCTGCAAGGGGTAGGCTTTTATCCTGACAAAGTCAGGATTACCCTCTGCGTCAAAATGCGTATGCAGAACCTCGAAAGGTTCATTTTTGGCGAAAACCTCCCGGTGTGGGCATTGCTCCCCGTTTTCGTGACACGGTACGCTGGAACGGTGTGAAACCTGGTGACACTTGCAACCGACAATGCATCCTGGCTCCACGCCATATGATTCGCAATAACGGGCATTCGCCGCCAAAATCTGGTAGTTCTTATCGATAACTACGGCAGGTGAATCCTGCAAATCGACGACCGCCTGGAGATCTATGGTTGAATTCGGCATAAGCTTTATCCTCGACTGGCAATCCTGAAACACTTTCCTGGCGCGCACTCGACATCAGCAGTTTAAACGCCCAGACTGACTTGACACAGGTCATTGCGTAGAATTAACAGGTCTCTGACGGACCAGTTCCACGCCACAGGATTTTTACGCTTTAACCTAAGTTAGGCATACCTACAGTTTTTATCGACATCGAAATCCAGAATCGATTCTGAAGTTCCGGATCATGAAAACGGCATGCCACTACCCGAAACTAGCTTTCCTTCCCAACCTACGTGTTAATTCTACTAAATTTCAGCACATGCGACAATCTGGCTCACCATAGCTATATGTCTACACTTGTGCGATCCATGTTGCTACATACTGTTGTACGTAGACATGCAGCCATCAGACCGCTTCCGAGCAAGCAGGAAAACTGCTACAAGCGAAATTACCGCGCGGATAAGCAACAATCCTTCAACGAAGCTTGGCATAATGTTTGCTTTACTCATCAGGAGATCACACTACACAATGAGAAGTACTCACTAATGACGCATACATTCAGAAACTCCACCCTTGCCGCCATAGCGGTACTGTTCATCACCACGATTACCATCGCCTCGCCCCAGCAGGTTGACAAACCTGTTAAAGTCGATGAAAGCAGCCTGTTGATTCAGGGCGCAAAGCAGGGTGATACCAAACTGATTGAAGGCATGCTGGATGAAGGCGCCGATATCGAAAGTCACGACGATACCGGCGCGACAGCGCTGATGTGGGCTGCATGGAAAGGTCAGCTGGCTGCTGTAAAAATACTGCTCACCCACGGAGCTGACGCCAGCGCGCGCGATCAGGACGGAGATACCGCCCTGATTGTCGCAGCAAAAAAAAGTTTCCAGGACATTATCAAAGTCCTGATCAAACATGGCGCGGATATTAATGATGAAGATCGTACCGGCGCCACGGCACTGATGTGGGCTGCTTACAATGGCGACAGAAAATTAACGGACTTTCTGATCAAGCATGGCGCCAGGGTCGACGCCACTGACGATAACGGCTCAACCGCTTTCATCGTTGCTGCCACCGCCGGACACACAGATTTGTGCAAACAGTTATTGAAAGCAGGCGCGCGCCTGCACCACAAGGATGAATTCAACAATACCGCATTCCTCTACGCGGCAAAAAATAATCATCCCGACACAGTCAGGTTTTTGATCAAACAAGGCGCCAATGTCAATCAGTTAAACAATGAAACCAACCCGGCCATACTGGCCGCAGTCCAGGCGGGCAACTTTGAAATGGTCAAAACCCTACGGAAAGCCGGCGCCAAACCCGATCTTGAAGGTGTTTATGGCATCACGGCCCTGATGTCGGCAGCCGCTATTGACCGCCAGGATATCGCCGACTACCTGCTATCCCATGGCGCCGCGATCGAGAAAGGCGACAAGGCGGGTAAACATGCGCTTACCTATGCAGCCGAACGCGGACACACCGACATGGTCAAACATCTGATCACCAAAGGCGCTAAAGTCAATGGTCAGGACAGCTATGGTTTCAGCGCCACCATGCTGGCATCCTCTGCCGGCTTTCCCGAGACGGTTCAGGCACTGATCGATGCTGGCGCCGATGTCTGGCAGCGTAACAGAACCGGCCGTAACGCACTGATCCTGGCTACGGGCGAAGGCAAAATCGGGGTCGTAAAAACCCTGGTCAAACACGACAGCAGCCAGATCGACAAGGGCGACAACGAAGGCATCAACGCCCTGATGTTTGCCGCGCGACGTAACCGCATCACTATTATCCCGGTACTGCTCGATGCCGGCGCCAAGGTGGATGCCAGAACCCCCGGTGGCGCCACGGCATTGATGTTCGCCGCCTGGGAAGGTCATCCCGAGGCGGTCAAGGCACTGCTGGCAGCAGGTGCGGATATTGAAGCCAGGGATATCTCGGGGCGCACCCCGCTGGTTTACGCCATCGCCCGGGAACAGCTTAAGACTGCGGAAGCTCTGCTCGCCGCCGGCGCGGATATCAATGCTGTCGATCGCTGGGGTAACTCCGTGCTGCATCTGGCTATCGCTCAGAACAAGGAAAGATCGGTACAACTGTTGAAGGAACGCAACGCCAAGGACCTGTTCAAGGAAGCAAAAGAAAAACCTGACACGGGCGAAAAAACCGCCAACGGAAAAGCAAGCAAGGGATCCTGATCCAATCAAACTTCCTTCGAAAAAATCTACCCGCAAGTCTGTCATAATGACAGACTTGCGGGCATCATTATGTCAGACATGACATAATGACAAACATTTGTACCTCTTGTTTGCCCCTCATCTAAGAAACCTGTCATTGCGCCAAGCCGTATGGGCAGCAGCTGATTTCGGCGTTACCCGTGACATGCCGCGCGGTTACAGACTAACGGGTATTCCATCGCGTGATGCCTTCTTACACCAACTTATCGGCATGAAACGTGCATATATCTTGTTGAAGCCTTTGCTGGCTGAGTGTTTTGAAGTGAACATCTGAGCTATCAGGCTCAGGAAAAAATAACAGATACAACATGAAGTTATTACGGGTTGGAGGATTTCCATCATGCTACGAAAACTTATACTGAGTACCTTTCTGTCTTTACTGCCCCTGCCCTTGTTGGCAGCCGGCGTAAACTATGTCTTCAACATCGACAATACACTGTCGACGATGGCGCTGACGTTGAATACATCCACAGGCTCGTCATCTCCCTCATCCACCGCCCTCTTCGGGGATTTTACCCTCAACCTCGGGAACGGCACCGGTCCCGGGCCGTTGCTGGTGTGGAATGTCCCGGCCAAACTGCAGACGATTTTTGCCGAGAACCTGTCGCCCGTCAGCCTTACGATACCGGGCGTAAATCTTACAGTGAACAGCCTGCAGTTGCTGGATTTCGACCAGTTCAATAACAACCCGGGTACGACACTGGCCGGTGGCCCACCCACATCCACAGGTATCATCAACACGGACGTGCAGTTTTTTGTAAATGCAAACGGTACTGTGAGTACACCATTAGGACCTGCTCCCATAGGTGCCAACCGTACCGAATGGTCACCGGCTATCAACTGGAATATCGACCTGACCGAAACCAGTCCTGGCCTGCTGTCGGCGCACATTACCGCCAATGGCTCCCTTGACCTGATTGCGGGCAACCCGTCATTTGGCTCGATTGGCGTCGCCCTGGATTTCGTCGGCACCGCCACGCACAACGTCAGCCCGTCCCCGGTACCGCTGCCGGGCGCCGTGTGGTTGTTTGGCAGTGGACTGCTGGGGCTGTTGGGCTTTCTTCGTCAGCCCAACCTACAACACCGTAGGTTGGGCTGAGCGCAGCGAAGCCCAACGTTTCCGGAGCACTGTCGGGCTTCCTTCGTCAGCCCAACCTACGCACCGTAGGTTGGTGCTGAGCGCAGCGAAGCCCAACGGTTTCAATGGCCATTACTCTGGATACTCGTACCATGACCAAACACGTTTCTATTATGGCTGGCGCGCTCGCCTGCCTGTTCTCTGCCACGGCGGTACAGGCCGAGGGTATCGTGCCCGCGGATTATCCGAATGCCGCGCTGCTCAATGAAGGGCGGCAACTGTTCTTCAACGAGACCTTCGACGGCAATGGCCGTACCTGCGGAACCTGCCACCGGGAAGATAACAACTACACCATCGACCCGGACTATATTGCGACCCTGCCCAAAGACGACCCGCTGTTCGTGGCCGAGCGTCCGCGGCCCAACCCGCTGGCAGTCAATTTTGAACACCCCAAAATGATGCGCCAACTGGGCCTGATCACAGTCAACTCGAACGGCTTTGACGACCTGGCGCACGATTTCACCTTGCGCAGCGTGCCGCACCTGCTGGCGTTGCGGACCTCACTGCAACCGCCTTCAGATGCCGCCAACGACGGCACCACCACCCCCCCGGACCAACGCACCGGCTGGAGTGGCGACGGCGCCCCGGTGGATACCCAGGCCAGTCCCCCATTGCGCGGCACCCTGCGTGACTTCACCATCGGCGCCATCCGTCAGCATTTCACCAAAACCCTGAATCGTCAGGCCGGCGTGGATTTCCGCCTGCCCACGCAGCATGAACTGGATGCCCTGGAAGCCTTTATGCTGTCGTTGGGACGTCAGCAGGAGTACCAGGATTTCCATACGCTGAAAATGAAAAACCCCAGGGCAGAGCGCGGGCGTTTGAATTACCTGGGCGAAGGCCTGGCGAACGGCGTGCCTTGCAACGCCTGTCATTTCAATGGGGGCGCAAACACCGACCCGACGTTCAACTTTCCACCCGGCATTACCCCGGCCGCCTTCGAAAGCACCAACCGTTCCTTTGCCCCGCGTGTCGAGGAACTGCTCGATCAGCCGGGGGATGTCATCTTTGGCCGGAGCATGCCGTTCGACGACGGGTTTGGGCACGCGACCAACCTGTTCAATGTCCCCACGGTGATCGAGGCCGCGGATACCGGGCCGTTTTTTCATGCCAACCAGATGGCTACCGTGGAAGGCATGATTGCCTTCTACACCTCGCAACGGCACTTGCGTAACGGTGAAGTCCTGCCACCCATCGTGGGACTGAACGGCTCTCAACTTGTGAATGTGGCGGCGTTTTTACGGGTTTTGAATGCCGATGAAAATCTGCGTTCCACCATACAGTTTCTCGATTATGCCCGCCAACTGGAGCGTGACGAAGACCGGCGCGTCGATGTGAAGCTGGCCAAGGCCCAGCTCCAGGATGCCGCGGAAGATTTACGCGGCGCCCGGTTGCACACGTCGGACGTATTGCCCCTGCTGCGAAAAATTCGCCACGTGATTCATAAACGCCATTTCCACAAGGCCATCACCCTGTTGTCACGGGCAAGAGATCTGATGATTGTCCGTTAGCTTAGTTTACCCGCCACACGCAACTGGCGCCGTTTCCACACCAGGTACAAGGCCGGGACAAAAAACATTGATACCAGCGGCGCGCTGATCATGCCGCCGACCATTGGCGCGGCGATGCGACGCATGACTTCCGAGCCTGTACCGCTGCCCAGCATGATCGGCAACAGGCCGGCCAGGATGACGGCCACGGTCATGGCCTTGGGGCGCACCCGTTGCACCGCGCCGGCAATTACCGCGGCGCGCAGTTCGGCCGGGGTGGCCGGTTGCAACTGGCGCACGGACTGGTCGAGGTACACCAGCATCACCACGCCAAACTCGGCGGCCACGCCCGCCAGGGCGATGAAGCCCACGCCCACCGCGACCGACAGCGAATAACCCAGCAGGTAGAGCAACCACACCCCGCCGACCACAGCCAGCGGCAGTGACAGGATCACGATCAGCGCCTCGCTCAGGTTGCCAAAGATCAAATACAGCATCACCAGGATCAGCATAACCGCCAGCGGCGCTATCTGCAGCAGACGGCTGCGGGCGCGTTGCAGGTATTCATACTGGCCGGACCAGCTGAGCGAATACCCGGGAGGTAATTTCACCGACGCGGCCACGGCCTGGCGGGCCTCGGCCACGTAGGAACCCAGATCACGTCCCTGGATGTCGATATAGGTCCAGCCATTGAGGCGCGCATTCTCGCTCTTGATGATTCCGGGGCCGTTCTTGACCTGGATTTCGGCCACCTCGCCTAGTTGCACCAGCGTTTGCAGGCGGGTGACGATAGGCAGCTGACGCAGCTTTTCCACCGAATCCCGCCAGGCGCGCGGATAGCGCAGGTTGACCGGGTAGCGTTCTCGCCCTTCCACGGTTTCGGTCACATTCATGCCGCCCACGGCCGTACTGATGACATCCTGTATTTCGGCCACGCTGAGCCAGTTCTGCGCGGCCGCCTTGCGGTCGATCTTGATGTCGATGTAGCGCGCGCTGTCGACACGCTCTGAATAGGCCGACAACGTCCCGGGTATGCGCTTGACCACCTGTTCGATCTGTTTGCCGATCGATTCGATCACGGCCAGGTCCGGCCCGGCCACCTTGACGCCCACCGGCGTGCGGATGCCGGTGGCCAGCATGTCGATCCGCGCGCGGATCGGCATCAACCAGGCGTTGGTCACCCCCGGCAGTTGCACGCGCTGGTCCAGTTCGGCCTTGAGTTTTTCCAGCGTCATGCCCGGCCGCCACTGGTCCCTTGGCTTGAGCTGGATGGTGGTCTCAAGCATGGTCAGGGGCGCCGGGTCGGTGGCCGTCTCGGCGCGGCCCACCTTGCCGAACACGCGTTTGACTTCCGGCACGGTGCGAATAAGTTTATCCGTCTGTTGCAGGATCTGGCGCGCCTTGCCGATGGAGATCCCCGGCAGGGTGCTCGGCATATACAACAGGTCGCCCTCGTCCAGCTCGGGCATGAACTCGGCGCCGATATGCCCGAGCGGCCACAGGCCGACGACTGCGATCAAAGCGGCGAGCATGACAATGGTCAACGGCCGTTCCAGTACCGCCGCCGCCAGCGGTTGATAGACGCGTTTCAGAAAACGGTTCAGACCGTTGTGTTCTTCCGGCACGATACGCCCGCGCACCAGCAGCACGATCAGCGCCGGCACCAGGGTTACCGACAGGCCGGCCGCCGCGGCCATAGCATAACTCTTGGTAAACGCCAGCGGCGCAAACAGCCGGCCTTCCTGCGCCTGCAGGGCAAACACCGGCAGGAAGCTCAGCGTGATGATCAACAGGGAGAAAAACAACGGGGCGCCGACTTCCGCCAGAGCCTGGCCAATCAGCGCCAGCCGGGTTTCGTCATCACCGGTGTGCGCCTCCAGCTTTTTGTGCACGTTTTCGATCATGACAATGGACGCGTCGACCATGGCGCCGATGGCAATGGCGATGCCGCCCAACGACATGATGTTGGCGTCGATGCCCTGCAAACGCATGACCGCAAAGGCCGCCAGCACCCCGACCGGCAGGCTGATGACGATCACCAGGGCGGAACGCAGGTGGCGCAGAAACAGCAGGCATACCAGCACCACCACCAGGAATTCTTCCACCAGCCGCTGCGTCAGCGTGCCGACCGCGCGCGTGATCAAACCGGAGCGGTCATAGGTAGTGACGATATGCACCCCGTCCGGCAGGCTTTTCTGCAGCTCGGCCAGGCGCGCGCGCACCCGCGCAATCGTCGCCAGGGCATTTTCGCCGCTGCGCATCACCACGATACCGCCGACCACTTCGCCTTTCCCGTCGAGTTCGGCCACGCCGCGGCGCATCTGTGGCCCCACATTAATATCGGCCAGGTCACCGAGGGTTGACGGCGCACTCCGGCTGTGCAGGCTCTGGTCGAGGTAATTGATCTGTTTGAGGTCCTCGACGCCGCGCAGATAACCGTGACTCTGCACCATATATTCCGCCTCCGCCATTTCGATGGCGGAACCGCCGGTTTCCTTGTTGGCCTCGCGGATCGAGCGGCTAACGGAGGCTAACGGGATGGCGAAGGCCTGCATCAGGCGGGGTTTCAACACCACTTGGTACTGACGCACCATCCCACCCACGGTCGCGACTTCAGCAACGCCGGGTACGGCCTGCAACTCGTACTTGATCAGCCAGTCCTGCAGACTGCGCAATTGCGACAGATCGTGCTTGCCCTGCTCGTCCACCAGGGCGTATTCGAAAATCCAGTCCACGCCACTGGCGTCGGGGCCGAGCTGCGGGTGCACGTTTTGCGGAAGACGATCGGCGACCTGGCTGAGGTATTCGAGCACCCGTGAACGTGCCCAATACAGGTCGGTGCCATCCTTGAAAATAACGTAAATGTAGGAATCGCCGAAGAACGAATAACCGCGCACCGCCACCGCGCCAGGGACCGCCAGCATGGCGCTGGCCAACGGGTAGGTGATCTGGTCCTCGATCACCTGGGGCGCCTGCCCGGGGTCGCTGGTGCGGATGATCACCTGCACGTCGGACAAATCGGGGAAGGCATCGAGCGGCATGTCGTGGACGGCAAACAGCCCCCAACCGGCCAGCAGCAGGGTCAACAGACCGATCAGCGTGCGGCGCTGGATCGACCAGTGAATCAGACGGGCGATCATCATGCGGCGCTCACGGGTGGTGGTTGTCCGGTGATGTGCTGGACTTTGTGTCAGCGCCGGCATCCAGGCGCTGCAAGCCGGCCAGCAGGTTACTCTCGGAATCAATCAGGAACTGGGCCGACACCACCACCTGGTCGTTTTCTTTCAGCCCGGACAAAATCTCGACCTGGTTACCGCTTTCGATCCCGGTCGTGACCGCCACCGGCTGAAAGTGGCCGTGCGCCACAACCTTGACGACCCGCTGGCTGTCGCCGGTGCGGATCAGCGCCTCGCGAGGAATGACCAGGCTGTTTTCGTGGGGTTCGCCAAACAGGGTCACGTCCGCATACATATCCGCCAACGCCAGGCCCTCGGGCATCTGGAAAGACACCCGCATGGCATAGGTGCGCGTGCGCGGCCGCAAGTCGGTGCCCTGAGTGCTGACGCGCCCCTCCCAGACCTTGCCTGGCTGATTGGCGAGCCGCAGTTGCGCCCGGGCACCTGACTTGACCCAGGCCACCTGGCTGCGAAACACATCCGCCTCGACCAGAGTACGGCCGGTTTCGGTCAGCGCCATCAGCGGTTTTGCCGGATCCACTGCATCGCCTTGTACCGAGCTGAGTTCGCTGATCCGCCCGTCGACCGGCGCCACCAGTTTCAGGTCAGCAGAAACGGCCTCACCCTGCGCCAGGCGGTCGATATCCACCTGGGTGAACGCCAGTTCGCGTAACCCTTCGATGAGGGGCGCGCGAGTCTCCGTATCCGTGTCATCCTGCAGTTGTTGCTGTTGTTGGCGGTAGGCAGCCAGTGCCGCCTCACGCTGTGGCGAACGGATTTCGGCCAGCAGCTGCCCTTTTTTCACCGTCGCGCCGTCAGT